>Ga0307986_10000163_pt1 | contig 48989 bp, 53 predicted proteins | sample EllFjometageno82_FD_203170 | JGI IMG/M metagenome (GOLD analysis project Ga0307986, IMG submission 203170) | Marine microbial communities from Ellis Fjord, Antarctic Ocean - #82 | ecosystem: Environmental > Aquatic > Marine > Unclassified | place: Southern Ocean | collected 2014-10-09 | reverse complement strand
AAAAAGGTTTCAACAGATGAAGGGCTCATAAAATATCTAATGAGGCACTGGCATTCTACTCCTTTTGAGATGTGTGAAATAAAGTATCATGTAAAACTTCCGATATTTATTGCACGCCAATGGATAAGACATCGAACTGCAAATGTTAATGAATATTCCGCAAGATATTCTATTTTAGACAAAGAGTTTTATATACCGGCTAAAGAACAGTTGTCGGCACAATCATCAATTAACAGACAGGGTAGAGGAGACTTGATAACTGGCGATCAAGCAGATGAAGTTTTAAAAATTTTAAAAGATGATGCATCGAGAACTTACGACAACTACGAAAAAATGTTAAATGAAAAATTTGATGGAACAATAATTGATGAAAACAAAGCAGGTCTTGCAAGGGAGTTAGCAAGAATGAATTTAACATTAAACTCTTATACTCAATGGTACTGGAAAACAGATTTATTAAATTTACTGAATTTTTTATTCTTAAGAGCAGACAGTCATGCTCAATATGAAATAAGAGTTTATGCAGAAGCTATGCTTGATACAGTTAAAAAATGGGTGCCAATTACACATGCGGCTTTTTTAGATTATAGAGTTGGAGCAGTACATGTTTCTGCTAAAGGAAAAAAAGTAATTCAGCTTATGGCCAGAGGTGAAAAAGTTGATATTGCAAGTTCAGACTTATCAAAAAGAGAATGGAACGAATTAATGACTTCTTTTGGGTTTACTGAAAATTTAGTTTAATTTTCTCTGCTATACTTTTAAATATTAAAGATACTTCATGGTCTGGGTGGGAGTGCGTTAATGGGTTTCCTTTATCATTAGCATTTCTTAAATCTTGGTGAATAGGAATTTTTCCTAAAAATTCTTTTTTGTATTCAGTTGCTGTTTTTTCTACTCCACCTTCACCAAAGATATTATAAATTTTTTCATCATCACCTTTAAAAAAACTCATATTATCAACTAAACCTAAAATTTTAATTCCAGTTTTGTTAAACATTTCAATACCTCTTTTGACATCTAGTAATGCCAAGTCTTGAGGAGTTGAGACTATTATAGCTCCGTCAACTTTTATTTGTTGTGCAAATGTTAGTTGAGTATCACCAGTTCCTGGAGGCATATCTACTATGATTACATCTCGATCTTTCCACAAAACATTTTCAGTCATTGTTTTAATGGCACTTATGACCATTGGACCTCTCCAAATCATTGGTGTAGTTTCTTCAACTAAGAAACCCATAGACATACATTGAGCGTTATATTTTTCTATTGGAATTAAGAATTTACCTTCGTGACTTTCAGGTTTCTCATTTAAATTAATCAACTTAGGAAGGGAAGGACCATAAACATCAGCATCCAATATTCCGATTTTAAAGCCAATATTTTGCAATGCAAAAGCAATATTTACAGCAAATGTCGATTTACCTACTCCACCTTTGGCACTTGAAATTAAAAGTACATATTTTGTTCCCTTAATAGGATTCTTAGTAAACTGCTTAGGAGCAAGCTTTTCTTTCATTGATTTACTTAATTCTGCTTTTTTATCAGTCATAATACCGCTGTTACATAACTTGTTTTTAAGTGAAAAGTCACTATATAAAGATGTATCATGAGCTTTAAAGATAAAACATTTAAAAATCAATCACCGTGGGGGTCAAACCCTGGCGGCGGATCAGACGGCAGATCAGGTGGAAATGGATCGGGCGCTAGAAATGATCCTCCTAATATCGACGACATTATTAAAAATTTACAAAAAATAATAAAGAAAATCTTCTGGAGGCAAGCCTATTGTATTAGGATTAATAATTTTAGCAGTCCTTTGGGCTCTCAGTGGTCTTTATAGAGTTCTTCCAGATGAACAAGGCGTTGTTTTAAGATTTGGAAAATTTATTAAAACTACGCAGCCAGGTTTGAATTATCATTTGCCACGTCCTTTTGAAAGAGCGCTAACTCCTAAAGTTACAAAAGTAAATCGTATAGATGTAGGTTTTAGACCCGCAAGTGATAGCGGTAGAACATCGGGTGTTGGAAACGTTCCCGAAGAAAGCTTGATGCTAACTGGTGATGAAAATATCGTAGATATTAATTATTCTGTTTTCTGGGTTATTAAAGATGCAGGAAAATTTTTATTTAACATACAAAGTCCAGTTGAAACTGTTAAAGCAACTTCTGAAACTGCAATGAGAGAAGTGATAGCCAAAAGTCCTATCCAATCAATTTTGACAGAAGGAAGATCTCAAATAGAAGTTGAAGTTCAAGAAATAACTCAAAAAATTTTAGATGACTACGGATCAGGAATTCAAATTACACAAGTTCAAACACAACAAGCAGACCCACCAAGTCAAGTCATTGATGCATTCAGAGATGTCCAAGCAGCTAGAGCAGATAGAGAAAGAGCTAAAAACGAAGCAGAAGGGTATGCTAACGATGTAATTCCAAGAGCAAGAGGTGAGGCGGAAAAAATTTTACAAGAAGCTGAAGCATATAAAAAACAAGTAGTAGCAGCAGCAGAAGGTGAGGCTAGTAGATTTTTAGCAATCTACGCAGAATATAAAGACGCCAAACAAGTAACCCAAGAAAGAATGTATTTAGAGACCATGGAAAAAGTTTTAGCTGACATAGACAAGGTAATTATAGATAAAGACGCTGGATCAGGAGTAGTTCCTTATCTTGCTTTACCTGAATTAAAAAAAAAGGACCCTAGTTAATGAAATTACCTAAATTTATATTACCGGCAATTATAGTGGTAGTAGTTCTTTTTTTTCAATCCATTGTTATTGTCCAAGAAATTAACCAGGCGATAGTCCTTCAATTCGGTGATCCTAAAAAAATTATAACTAAAGCTGGTTTAAATTTTAAATTACCTTTTATTCAAAACGTTGTTTACCTAGATAAAAGAGTTTTAAATTTAGATAACCCACCAGAAGAAGTAATAGCATCTGACCAAAAGCGTTTGATTATAGACGCAATAACTAGATTTCAAATAGTTGATCCATTAAAATTTTACATTTCTGTTGGAAACGAAAGGGTTGCAAGATCTAGACTTTCTACAATTATAAATTCTAGAATAAGAGGTGTTCTAGGAACACAAGATTTAGCTACTTTACTTTCTACGGAAAGAACAAAACAGATGACTATAATTCGTAGTGATGTAAATGAAGAAGCTAAAGGTTTTGGTATCAAGATTATTGACGTAAGAATTAAAAGAGCAGACTTACCGCCTGCAAACAGTGATGCAATTTATAAAAGAATGCAAACTGAAAGACAAAGAGAAGCAAAAGAATTTAGAGCTCAAGGAGCGGAGATAGCTGCCAAAATAACTTCTACAGCCGATAAGGATGTGACAGTTCTTTTAGCAAATGCAAAAAAACAATCTGAGATAATGAAAGGAGAAGGAGACGGGCAAAGAAATAAAATATTTGCTGATGCTTTTGGAAAAGACCCTAAATTTTTCTCTTTTTACAGAGCTATGCAGGCTTACGAAAAAGCATTAATAGGTGGAGAAACTTCGCTTATACTCTCTCCAGACAGTGATTTCTTTAAGTTTTTTGGAAAATCCTCAATTCAACCTTAGTCTTCAAAACTATTTTGTTAAAAATGAAAAATAATTTAGATTAATGAAAATTTATAAAAATATATTAATTTATATTATTTTCTTAAGCTTTACCTTTTCAAACGTTAATTCAAAAGCAATTCCTGAATCATTTGCAGATCTTGCAGAGAAATTAATGCCATCTGTTGTAAATATATCTACAACTCAAACAATCAAGACAAGCGCTCGTCCTTTTCCTTTTCAGTTTCCTCCAGGCTCACCATTTGAAGAAATGTTTAAAGACTATGAAAGACCTACAGAAAGAAAAGCTTCCTCATTAGGCTCTGGCTTTATTCTTAAGAAAAGTGGAATAGTTATAACTAACAATCACGTAATACAAAACGCTGAAGATATTTTAATAAAAGTAGGCTTAAAAGAATACAAAGCTAAAGTAATAGGATCAGATCCATATGCAGATATAGCTGTTTTAAAAATGGAAACTAACGACACTTTTGAGCCAGTAAATTTTGGTGATTCAGATAAAGCGAGAGTAGGAGATTGGGTTATTGCCATAGGAAACCCTTTTGGCTTAGGGGGAACAGTCACTTCTGGAATAATATCTGCTAGAAACAGAGATATAAATTTAACTCGTTATGACGACTTTATTCAAACTGATGCATCAATAAATCAAGGAAATTCCGGAGGTCCACTTTTCAATCTTAAAGGAGAAGTTATAGGAATGAACACAGCGATCATAGCACCAGGACAAGCCGGATCCATAGGAATAGGATTTGCTATACCATCTAATGCAGCAACTACAATTATAGATCAGCTAATTAAATATGGAGAGACTAGAAGAGGCTGGCTGGGCGTTAGAATTCAAGAGGTTACAAAAGAAATTGCAGAAGTAGAAAAATTAAAAAAACCCGAAGGAGCATTGGTTGCAAGTGTTGGAGACGGGAGTCCAGCAGATAGAGCTGGATTAAAAGCAGGAGATATTATTTTAGAATTTGATGGAAAAAAAATTAACAAAATGAGAATGTTGCCTAAAGCTGTTGCAAGCACCGCAGTTGGGAAGAGTGTTGAACTTAAGATATGGAGAAATCAACGTATTATTTCTAAAAGACTAACTTTAGGAAGACTTGAGTCTTCTGAAGAATTTAAAGCTAAAAAGTCTTTGGCCCCACAAAAAAAAGAAGAATTTAAAATTGAAAGTTTAAAAATTATAGTTAGAGATTTAAATGAACAAGATATAAAAAAAAGAAATTTAACAAAAAAAATAACTGGAGCAGTTATATTGGAAATTTTAAACAGAAGCCCATTAATGGGAATGATAAGCAAAGATGATATAATTATTGAAGTTCAAAAAAAGCCGATTGATAAATCTAAAAATTTAAACAGTTCAATAAAAAATATCATTGATAAAGGTGAAAAAACTTTACTTCTAACTATAATCAACTCTCAGAATCAAAGAAGATATCTTGGAGTAAAAATTAATTAAGTTTGTCTAAAAAAATAATCTTAATAGCGGGCCCAACAGCATCAGGTAAATCTAATCTAGCTATTTTATTAGCCAAAAAAATTAATGGTGAAATTATAAATGCAGATAGTATGCAAATTTATAAAGAATTTAACATTTTATCTTCAAGACCTAGTAACGAAGATCTAAAAAAAATAAAACACCACCTTTATGGTTTTATATCAGTAAAAAAAAACTTTTCTGTAGGTCAGTGGCTGAAATTAGTAAAAAAAAAAGTCAAACATTGTTTAAAAAGTAAAAAGACCCCTGTTATTGTTGGCGGTACCGGTTTGTATTTCAAAGCCATAACTAAAGGCATAAGCCAAATCCCTGAAATAAGCAAAAGAACAAGAAATCAAATTAGAAAGCTACATAAAGAAATAGGACCAAAAAAATTTTATGAACTTTTAGTAAAAATAGACCCAATGGTAAAAAAAAATTTACTTTCTTCAGACACACAAAGAGTACTTCGAGCTTATGAAGTTAAATTAGTTACAAAAAAATCTATTTTTCAATGGGCATTAAATACAAAATCAGAATTCCTAGATTATAATATTAAAAAAATATTCATAAATATACCAAGAGAGGAACTTTTGAAAAAAATATCTGAACGCACTGAGACAATGTTTAATAAAAAATGTGTCAATGAAGTCAAAAAATTTTGTAAATTAAAAGCTAATAAATCTCTTTCAGCACACAAATTAATAGGAGTTAGTGAGATTAATAATTATTTGAAAGGCACAGAAACATTAACTAAGACAAAAGAGCTCATAGCAATAAAGACTAGGCAGTACGCAAAAAGACAAAACACATGGTCAAGAGGCCATATGAATAATTGGAATAAGCTTTATTCTAAAGACTTTTCAATACTTTTAAAAAAAGTTTTAAAAGTTGTCAGCTAAAACTTGACGGAAACTATTTCTGGGCTAGATTGTATAAAAGAGGGAAAAAACCATTTACATAAAATATGCCTAAATTATTTAGTGGAGCAGAAATAGTATTTAAATCTTTAGAAGATCAAAATGTTGAATTTATTTTTGGTTATCCGGGCGGAGCTGTGCTTCCTATTTATGATGAACTAAAAAATCATAAATCTATCAAACATATTTTGGCAAGACACGAACAAGGTGCGGGACATGCCGCAGAAGGTTACGCAAGATCAAGCGGTAAACCAGGTGTTCTTTTAGTCACATCTGGGCCTGGTGCAACAAATGCTGTTACAGCTTTAACAGATGCATACATGGACTCAGTTCCATTAGTTTGTATTTCAGGACAGGTTCCAACTCATTTAATTGGAACGGATGCTTTTCAAGAGTGTGACACAACAGGAATTACTCGACCTTGTACGAAACATAACTGGCTAGTTAAAGATGTAAATGATTTAGCAAACATAATGCACAAGGCTTTTAAAATTGCTACCACAGGAAGACCCGGACCTGTTTTAATTGATATTCCAAAAGACATTCAATTTAATAAGGGAATTTATAAAATAAAAAAAATAAAATCATCACAAAAAATAAATGGATCTCAATTTAATAAAATAAATTCAAAAGATTTAGATAAATTCATTGAAATGATGAAGAGCTCATCTAAACCTATTTTTTACACAGGTGGTGGAGTTATAAACTCTGGTCCAAAAGCTAGCAAACTATTAAGAGAATTGGTTTCTTTAACTGGTTTTCCTATCACATCAACTTTACAAGGACTGGGGTCATATCCAGGAGAAGATCCTCAATTTTTAGGAATGCTAGGAATGCACGGAACTTATGAAGCAAACAATGCTATGCATGATTGTGATTTAATGGTTAACATCGGGGCAAGATTTGACGATAGAATTACTGGAAAGATAGATGAATTTTCACCAAAATCTAAAAAAATTCATATCGACATAGATCCATCCTCAATAGGTAAAAATGTTAATGTTGATTTAGCAATTACTAGTGATGTTTCTGAATTGTTAGAAAAACTAATAATTAGATTTAAAGAAAAAAATAAAAATTTTATTCATTCAAACAAACAAAAAACTTCAAAATGGTGGGCTCAAATTGAAAAATGGAGAGAAAAGAAATCTCTTAATTTTGTTAATAGTAGCAAAACAATTAAACCGCAACATGCTGTGCAAAGACTATATGAACTAACAAAAGACCAGGATACTTTCATAACTACAGAAGTTGGTCAGCATCAAATGTGGGCAGCCCAACATTATAAATTTAATAAGCCTAATAGATGGATGACTTCAGGTGGTCTTGGAACTATGGGATATGGCTTACCAGCAGCAATTGGTGTACAAATTGCTCATCCTAAAAAACTTGTAGTAGACATAGCTGGTGAAGCATCAATTCTTATGAACATGCAAGAAATGTCGACTGCAGTTCAGTACAGACTACCAATCAAAATATTTATTTTAAACAATGGATACATGGGAATGGTACGTCAATGGCAAGAGTTACTTCATGATAAAAATTACTCTGAAAGTTACACAGAAGCACTGCCAGATTTTGTTAAATTAGCAGAGGCTTACGGCGCTATTGGAATTAGAGCAAAAACACCAAACGAATTAGATGATAAAATTAAAGAAATGATTAACTCTGACAAACCAGTAATTTTTGACTGTGTTGTAGATAAACAAGAAAATTGTTATCCAATGATACCATCTGGAAAACCTCATAATCATATGCTTTTAGGTCCTGAGGATGAAAAAGATGTTTCAGATGAAGGGAAAACTTTAGTTTAATGACAAAGTCTAAATCAGCTTACAGTGAACCAACTAAATTAGGAAAAGAAGATCATCATATTATTGTGGTTTGGGTAGATAATGAAGCTGGGGTTTTAGCAAGAGTTATCGGATTATTTTCAGGTAGAGGATATAATATAGAATCCTTAGCTGTTGCTGAAATCGATAAAACAAAGCATCTATCTCGAATAACAATCGTAACAAAAGGAACGCCACAAGTGATTCAACAAATAAAACTGCAATTGGGAAAACTTGTACCTGTTCATAAAGTAGCTGATTTTTTAAGAAATGATCCTAATATATTATTTAGGGAATTAGCTCTTTTTAAATTAAGCGGATCTTCAGTAAAACTTAATAAAGCTAAGAAATTATGTAAAAAATATAATTGTATTGTGCTGGATAAAACAAAAAAGTCTTTAGTTATTCAAATAACTGCTTTAAGAAGAGAGATAGACAAATTAACAGCAGTATTAAAACCCTTGGGTTTAATCAGCGCATCAAGAACAGGAGCGGTTGCGATGACAAGAGGAAAAGAAACTTTTATACAAAACTAGGAGAAATTATGAAAACATTTTATGAAAAAGACACAGATACAAACTTAATTAAAAAGAAAAAAGTTGCAATTTTTGGGTACGGAAGCCAAGGGCATGCGCACGCTTTAAATTTAAAAGACAGCGGTGTCGCAGAAGTAGTTGTTGCTTTGAGAGAAGGATCAGCAAGTACCAAAAAAGCAGAGGGTGAGGGTTTAAAAGTAATGTCATTATCTGATGCAGCGGAATGGGCAGACGTTGTCATGATGCTTACTCCTGATGAGCTACAGTCAGAAATTTATAAAAATCATATTGAACAAAGAATGAAAGAAGGAACAAGTTTAGCTTTTGCTCATGGTTTAAATATTCATTTTGATTTAATCAATGCCAGAAAAGACTTAGATGTTTTTATGGTTGCACCAAAAGGTCCTGGTCACACTGTTAGAAGTGAGTATCAAAAAGGTGGGGGAGTTCCATGTCTTATGGCAGTACATAAAGATAGTTCAGGCAAAGCAAGAGATTTAGCTTTGTCGTACGCTTCTGCAATAGGCGGAGGAAAATCTGGTATAATTGAAACTACCTTTAAAGACGAATGTGAAACTGACTTATTTGGAGAACAAACAGTTTTATGTGGAGGACTAGTTGAGTTAATTAAAAATGGATTTGAAACTTTAACCGAAGCTGGTTATCCACCAGAGATGGCTTATTTTGAAACCTTGCATGAAGTAAAATTAATTGTAGATCTTATTTACGAAGGCGGGATTGCCAATATGAATTATTCAATTTCAAACACTGCTGAATATGGAGAATATGTTTCAGGTAAGAGGATTGTTGATAGCAAATCTAAAGAGAAGATGAAGGAAGTTCTTAAAGATATTCAATCAGGTAAATTTACGAAAGACTGGATGAATGAGCATAAATCAGGTCAAAAAAATTTTCTAAAAATGAGAAAAGATTTAGCCGACCATCCGATTGAAAAAGTGGGTAAAGAGCTTAGAGCTATGATGCCATGGATTGGTAAAAATAAGTTAGTTGATAAAGACAAAAATTAACCCATTCTGATCTCAAAAATTACCCAAGCTTTGCATAAGTATTTGCAAATTCTATCTTTGATTGTAGTATGTTCGTGACATAAAAAATAATGAACGATAAAAATAGAATAATTATATTTGATACCACTATGCGAGATGGAGAACAGTCTCCTGGCGCATCAATGAGTTTAGAGGAAAAATTACAAATTTCTAGAGTATTTGACGAACTAGGAGTAGATGTAATAGAGGCAGGCTTTCCAATTGCATCACCTGGAGATTTTGAGGCCGTAACAGAAATAAGCAAAATACTAAAAAAATCTATTCCTTGTGGATTAGCAAGAGCTACTACAAAAGATATTGACGCATGTAAAGACTCATTAAGTAACGCAAAAAATTTTAGAATTCATACTTTTATATCTACTAGCCCACTTCACATGAAACATAAATTAAACAAAACACCAGAAGAGGTATTAGAAGCAATTAAATTTAGTGTTACATATGCTAGAAAATTTACCGATGATGTAGAGTGGTCTTGTGAAGACGGAACTAGAACTGATATAGACTATATGTGTAAAACTGTGGAGCTAGCAATAAATTGTGGTGCAAAAACAATTAATATTCCAGACACAGTTGGCTATACAGTTCCATCTGAATATACAAAGATAATTAAAACATTAATAAATAAAGTTCCAAATATAGATAAAGCTATTTTGTCAACTCATACACATAATGATTTAGGTTTAGCTGTAGCTAATGCATTGGCTGGAGTTGTTGCTGGAGCAAGACAAGTAGAGTGTACGATTAATGGTATTGGAGAAAGAGCTGGAAACTCTGCTCTTGAAGAAATTGTAATGGCAATAAAAACTAGAAATGACTTAATGCCTTTTACTACAGGAATAAATACAAAATTAATAAGCAAGGCATCTAAAGTTGTTTCTAATGCAACTGGATTTCCAGTGCAATTTAATAAAGCAATTGTTGGAAAAAATGCATTTGCTCACGAGTCAGGTATTCATCAGGACGGTATGCTTAAAAATAGAAATACGTATGAAATAATGACACCTGAAAGTGTTGGCGTACATAAAACTTCTTTAGTTATGGGAAAACATTCGGGAAGACATGCTTTTAAAGATAAATTAAATGACCTAGGATATTTAAATATAACAGATGATGTAATACAAGAAGCTTTCGGAAAATTTAAAATTTTAGCAGATAAAAAAAAACATGTATACGATGAAGATATAGCTGCATTAGTAGATGACAGTTTAATTTCAGAGGACAATGTAATTAAACTAAAATCATTAAAAGTTTTTGCAGGAACAGGTGAGCCTCAAAAAGCAGAAATGACACTTGAAGTATTTGGTGAAATAACAAGCGCCACGGAAACTGGAGATGGTCCCGTAGATGCAATATTTAAATGTATTAAAAAATTGTATGCACATGACGTTACTCTTCAACTATACAATGTTCATGCAGTAACTGAAGGTACTGATGCGCAAGCGACAGTAAGTGTTAGAATAGAAGAAAAAGGAAAAACAACAGTTGGTCAAGCGGCAGATACAGATACTTTAGTTGCTTCTGCTAATGCCTACCTAAATGCATTAAACAAGATGATTATAAAACGTAAAAAAACAGCACCAAATGCAGATTTGAGTGCACAAGCATAGAAGGAATAAAAAATGATAAATTGGGACGAAATAAAATCTTTTTGGTCACAGGATATGGCAATAGATCTAGGTACAGCAAATACACTTGTTGTTTTAAAAAATCAAGGCGTAGTATTAAATGAGCCCTCAGTAGTTGCTGTAATAACAGATGGTGGAAAAAAATCAGTTTTAGCAGTAGGAGATGAAGCTAAAACAATGTTAGGAAGAACTCCTGGTAATATTTCGGCTATTAGACCTCTTAGAGACGGTGTGATTGCAGACTTTGTTGTTACTGAAGAAATGATCAAGCATTTCATTAAAAAAGTACACAAAAAGAAGACTTTTTCCAATCCAAGAATTTTAATTTGTGTTCCTACCGGGTCAACACCTGTAGAAAGAAAAGCTATTCAAGATTCAGCTTTAGCTGCAGGAGCAAGAAAAGTTCAATTAATTGAAGAGCCTATAGCAGCAGCTATAGGTGCGGGTTTACCAATTTCTGAAGCTACAGGATCAATGGTTGTCGATATTGGAGGAGGAACTACTGAAATCGCAGTCATGTCTTTAGGCGGGGTTGTTTACTCAAATTCATTACGTATAGCAGGAGATGCTATGGATCAATCAATAATTAATTATATGAGGAAAAAATTTAACTTAATGATTGGAGAGTCAACTGCAGAAAAAATTAAAAAAGAAATTGGAACTGCACTGCCAAGCTCATCAAATACTTTTCTGATGAAAGGTAGGGATATTAGAACTGGAACTCCAAAAGAGATAGCTTTAACTGAAGAAGACGCTTGTGAAGCTTTAACTCCAATATTAAACCAAATGCTTTCTGGCATTAAAGATGCTCTTGAAAACACTCCTCCAGAACTTTCTGCTGACCTAGTAGACATGGGTTTAGTGCTTACAGGTGGCGGAGCTTTATTAAAAAATATTGATAAATTAATTTCTAAAGACACAGGATTACCAGTAACTATTGCAGATGACCCATTGTCGTGTGTAGCTATAGGAACCGGTAGAGCCCTAGAGAATGAAGAATTATTCTCTACAATGTTGTCTGAATATTAATTTATCTTTAAGATAAAAAATGGTTCAACCAAGAGATGATTTTATAATTTCTATTCGTTCAGCTCTTCTAAAAAGAGGAGCTAGACAAAAATTCTCTTTACTTTTTTTAATTTGTTTTTCATTTTTAATATTCATTTTAGATAGTTACTCTTTAAAATTCATGAATACAACTAGAACAGTCCTTAATGATGCGGTTTACCGAGCTTCTTCAATGGCGTCTACACCTTTAAGGATAGTAAATTTTTTAAGTTCAAAAACTAATGAGCATTTTACCTTATATGGTAAATATAAAAAAATGGAAAAAACCTTAAGTGAATTGGAAATTAAAAATTTAGATGTAAAATTTTTACAACTTGAAAATAATAAATTTAAAAAAATAATAGGTTCAAACGAAGAAAGTAATTCCGTTAATGTATTAGCTACAGTCATAGTAGATAAAGACAGTCCATTTGTTAAATCTGTAATAATTAACAAAGGAAGTAATTCTAATATACTTAAGGGAATGCCAGTATTGCATCGTAATTATTTAATTGGGAGAATTGTTGAGGTTAATTATTTATCTTCAAGAGTGTTACTTCTTAATGATTTAAATAGTCGTATTCCAGTAATAATTGAACCAGAGGGCTATCAAGCTATACTATCGGGAAAAGGAAGTAGACAACCTTTTTTAGCATACTTACCAGAAGTTTATGCAAAAGAAACTGGGAGTGATATTTACACCTCAGGAAAAGATGGCATTTTTCCTTCAGGTATACCAATTGGATCGACAATATTAGATGGAGAATTTTATAGCGTTAAGCTATCAGCGGATCCAACACAATTATCTGTAGTTAGTGTTATCGTTAAAAAGTCAAAATTTAAAAGAGAAGATGCGGAATGACAATTCATTACTTAATCTTAAAAAAAAAGATACTTACAATTACTCCATTACTTTTGTTATATTTTTTTTCATTTACTGATTTTGATACAGTTTTTATAAATTATTTAAAATTTTTTTATTTCAATATTCAGTTAATAATTATTTATTATTGGGTGTTGAAAAATCCAAGTATTTTAGGTTACGGACATGTTTTTTTTGCAGGAATAATAAATGATGTTGTTATTGGGCTTCCTTTAGGAACGACTTCTCTAAGTTATTTAGTCTTATCGTTTGTCGCAAGTTATACTAGAGAGCACTTTTTAAGGTCACAACTTATTAGCGATTGGTTTGCTTTTTTGCCAGCTATCTTCTTTTCAAATTTAATTTATCTTATTTTAATAATTAAATTTTCTGATTTTGAAATTTCTTATGCAGAACTAATACAAAATTCATTTTTTACTTTTTTATTTTTTCCAATATTCTATCAATTTTTTTATTTTATAGAAAAAAACACAAATATTAAAACAGATGCTTAGTTTTCACTCTTCAAACAACGAAAATAAGACAAAAACTGTTACCAGAAGAATGTTTTTACTTACATTAGCCAAGTCAGTAGTTTTACTTGGTATATTTGGAAGGTTGGCTGCATTACAAATAAATGAAAGCCAAAAATATAAAACCTTATCTGATAAAAATAGATTTAGAGAATGGAGAACCGCGCCTCCTAGAGGAATTATAAGAGATTATTTTGACAAAGAAATAGCGACAAATAGAAAAGTTTATCAATTACATATAACACCTGAAAATACAGCTGGGATTGATAATTTGTTTTTAAGATTAAAAAACATTCTTAATTTATCTGACGAAAGAATATTTTTTTTGAAAAGAAAAATTGCCAAGCAAAAACCATGGGAGCCAATAATAGTCTCAGATAATCTAACATGGTCAGAATTTTCTAGAATAAACCTTTTTCTTCATGAGCTACAAGGAGTAGAACCAGTAGTTTCTATTGCACGTCAATATCCTGATAAATCAACCTCACATCTCATAGGATATGTTTCACAAGTAAGTCCAAGAGACTTACAAACAAAAGATTACATTAGAAAAATGAACGTAGCTGGAATTGCAGTAGGAAAAAATGGACTAGAGTCTCAATTAGACAAAGAGATTATAGGAAAAGTAGGCTTTCAAAGGTACGAGGTTAATGCTTATGGAAAAAGAGTTAAACAACATTTTATAGACAAAGGATCAAGTGGAAAAAGTTTTAAAACCACTATTGATCTTGAGGTTCAGAATCATGCGTCAAGTTTAATGAACAAAGTAAGTGGTTCTATTTGTGTAATGGATATTTATAAAGGTGATATTATTGCAATGGTTTCATCACCAACTTATGATCCTAACTTATTTGTACATGGAATTAATAGTAAAGAATGGAATTATTTATTAAACCATAGAGACAATCCTTTAGTTAACAAGTCGATATCTGGGCTTTACCCGCCAGGCTCAACTTTAAAAACATTAGTTGCGTTAAGCGCTTTAGAAAACGATATAGTAAGTACTAAAAAATATGTTGAGTGCAAGGGATTTATAGAGTTATTTGGCGAAAAATTTCATTGTTGGAAGAAAAAAGGACATGGTTTTATGAACATGAGAACAGCAATAAAAAGATCATGCGATGTTTATTTTTATGAAATAGTCAAAAAACTCGGAGTTGATAGATTGTCAAAAACAACTAAAAAGTTTGGTTTAGGAGCTAAGGTGCTTGACGGGTTTCCAGAAGAACGAGGCGGCACTGTTCCAAGCACTAAATGGAAACTTAGTAATCTAGGAAAAAATTGGTATCTAGGAGAAACTCTGCACTCAGGAATTGGCCAAGGTTATTATTTAACAACCCCGTTACAGTTATGTCTAATGACAGCGCAAATCGCTAACGGAGGTTATAAAATTAAACCTAAAGTTATTCTTGGTGATGACGATCTAGATATAAAGCAATATTTAAATAATGAAAACAAGGAATCAAAAATTAAAGATATGTTTAATTATAATTTACAACCTCTATTTAGAAATCAAGAAAATATTAATTTTATAAAAGAAGCAATGTTTGCATCTACTAACGAGCCTGGTGGAACTTCTTATAGATCTAGATTAAAAGACAAGAAAAATATTTTTGCAGGTAAAACAGGTTCTTCACAAATTAAAATATTTACAGAAGAACAAAGAAAAGCTGAGATCAAACAAAAAGACATCGACTATTTGTCTAGAGACCATGCGTTATACATTGCTTTTGCACCTTACCACGATCCAAAATATGCAATAAGCGTAATAATAGAACATGGCGGATCAGGAAGTAAAGCTGCCGCACCAATAGCTAAAGAAGTAATTAAAAAAGTTCTAGAAAGAGATAAAATTAGAAACTCTAGACATAATTCATTAGGAAAAGAAATTTAATGTTTACACCAAGATCCATTCAGTCTTCTTTCTCACTAAGCGAAAAAATTTTTAGTATTGATTATATTTTATTTTTTTCAATATTTCTTATAGGGGTTATAAGTTGTTTTGCTCAATATTCATCTAGTGGAGGTGAACTTGATTATTATTCTAAAAGTCACATAGTAAGATTTTTTATATTTTTTTTATTATTTATTGTTATTTCATTTATTCAGGTTAGATTTTGGTATCAAAGTAGCTACGTGATTTATTTTTTATTTTTTATTCTTCTTTTAGGAGTAAAATATTTTGGACTTGTATCGTCAGGCTCACAGAGGTGGATTAACCTTTATATTATAAACCTGCAACCTTCTGAATTAATGAAAATTGGAGTAATACTTTTTTTATCAAAATATTATCACAGAGTATCTGCCTCAGACGTGAATAGGTTAAAATTTTTACTTTTACCTATAGGAACTCTTTTGTTTCCTTTTTTTTTAGTTGTAACCCAACCAGACCTTGGAACTTCTATTTTAATTCTCGCAGGAGGCATTGTCGTAACCTGGCTTGCAGGGGTAAGACTTAAATTTTTTACTTACTTAGGAATATTATTAGTTTCTTTACTCCCGATTGTAATATCTTTTTTAAAACCATATCAAAAAGCAAGAATTTTAACTTTTTTGAATCCAGATAGAGATCCTTTGGGTGCTGGTTATCAAATAATTCAATCTAAAATTGCCATTGGATCTGGAGGGTTATTTGGAAAAGGATTTTTAAATGGATCTCAAAGTTATTTAGATTTTTTACCAGAAAAACACACTGATTTTATATTTACTTTATTTTCTGAAGAATTTGGATTTATAGGATCAATTATTATATTATTTTTATATTTTCTCATTACTTACAGAATTGTTTCTGTTGGTCATGCTACTAGAAGTATTTTTGGTAAACTTTACTGCTATAGTTTTGCCACTGCTTTTTTCATTTATGTATCGGTTAATATGTGTATGGTTTTAGGGCTATTGCCAATAGTAGGAGCGCCCCTTCCCATAATGTCCTACGGGGGGTCCTCTATGCTGTCAATAATGTTTGGTTTAGGCGTGGTAATGTCGTGTAAAATTTATAAAGACACCCCAGTAAACTAAGCAAACTAACAAGTATAATCTATCGCACTGTAATTAAAAGCAATTTTGAATTATAAAATATATATGAGTAATTATAAATGTAGTTCTGTCGGAATTGTTGGTGCTGGTATACAAGGAGTTTGTGTGGGACTTCAATTAATAAATAAAGGAATTCCAGTTACTATATTCGATAAAGACGATCCGTTGTCTTCTGAATTTAAAGCAGCTTCATATGGTAACGCGGGACATTTCTCCCCTTATGCTGTTTTACAATTTAATAGACCGGATATTTTATATGACTTACCAAAAATGTTATTTAGCTCTTACGGACCTCTCGCCTTAAAATGGAGCTATATCCCAAAAATGATTCCCTGGTTGTTAAATTACTTGAAAAATTGCAATAAAAAATCAGCATTACATACGGCTAAATATATGCATCAAATATTAAATTTATCTAATGATGCTTATGAAGAAATATTTAAAGAAATCGACACAACTGATTTAGTAGAAAAAAAAGGTATTATATATGTGTGGACAAATAAAAATCTTAAAAGTAGAGAGTTTGAAATTAAAGTAAGAAAAGATTTGGGTATAGAGCAAAAACTTTTAACCCAAAAAGAAGTATTAGAACTAGAACCTAATCTAGAACCTGTTTTTGATGCAGGGGTAATTTATGAAAGTGCTATGCACGCAAGAGATCCTCATGGAATTTTAAAAGAAATATTTAAACTTTTTATTAAAAAAGGTGGAAAATTTGTTCAAGAAAATATTAAAAGTATTAAACAATTAAGTAAAAATGAAACGGTTATAAAGTCAGCATCAGAAGAATATAAGTTTGAAAAATCTGTAATAGCTTCAGGAGCTTTTTCAAAAAATTTAACAGATCAATTAGATGAAAAAATTCCTTTAGATACAGAGAGAGGATACCATGTTCATTTTAAAAATATGGATCATTTAATTTCAAGGCCAGTAATATTTTTAGATCGAGGTTTTGGATTAACACCAATGAATCAAGGATTAAGAGCTGTCGGAACTGTTGAATTAGGTGGTCTTAAAAATCCGCTCTCAAAAAAAAGAATTGATTATTTGAGTGAATGCGCAAAAGAACTGTTACCCCAGCTAAAGAGTCACGATGATGAATGGCTTGGATTTAGACCAACCTTACCAGACTTTTTGCCTATAATGGGCCCTTCATTAAAAAACAAAAACATTATTTATGCGTTTGGCCACCATCATTTGGGCTGGACTCTTGGCGCTGTTACAGGCAAAATTGTGTCTGGAATAGTTGCGGAGGAAAATACAAACTTAGATTTATCTCCATACAGCTCAAAAAGATTTAATTAGGAAATTGTTTGTCAAAAAAATATTTAGCTTATATTTTGCTAGTGCTAGCCACATTATTTTGGTCTGGCAATTTTATTGTCGGAAAATTTGCAACTCTATTTCAAATTCCCCCATTAACCCTAAATGTATTTAGATGGATTTCAGTTTGGCTTCTTTTAATGCCTTTCACTTATAAGGAAATTTACAATAATTTCTCAAATATAAAAAAAAACTGGCTTGTAATCAGTTTTATGGGAATTATTACAATTAGTACATTTAACTCGGTTGTTTATTATGCACTTAACTATACACAAGTAATTAATGCTGTTTTAGTACTCGCAGCTATACCAGCGGCCACAATTCTTTTTTCGTCACTTATGAATATTGAGAGAACAAATATTTTTCAACTACTTGGTTTATTTTTGTCAATTATAGGAATTGGATCAATAATTTCCAACGGGGATGTTCAAAGAATAATTTCTCTAAGTTTCAACAAGGGTGATTTATGGATGTTAGTTTGCGTATTTACTTGGGCTCTTTATTCTACATTACTTAAAAAAAATAGATTTAGATTTTCTCAGTTTTCTCTAATACAATTAATGGTATCAGTAGGAATACTTTTCTTAATTCCACAATTTTATTATGAAAAATCAATTGGATTAGAAGTAAATTTTAATAAAGCATTTTTTTTAATTCTTCTTTATGTTGTAGTTTTTCCTGCAATAGCCGCCTATTATTGTTGGCAAAAAGGTGTAGAAATAATTGGGCCAAACCGAGCTAGTATGTTTATTCAATTGATGCCTTTGTTCAGTGCAGTTATGGCAATAATTATATTTAATGAAAAATTTGAATTATACCATTTTGTTGGAGCAACTTTTATAGTATCAGGTATATATTTATCAAATAAAAAAACCAATGATTAAAGTAGCAATTTTAAATGATTATCAGGATGTTTTTCAACAAATAGTTGATATCAAGAACTATAAAGATAAATTTAATTTTAAAATTTTTAACGAATCTTTCTCAAATGAAAATGAAGCTATAGTTGCTTTAGAGGAATTTGATGCTCTTTTTATAATGCGCGAAAGAACACCTATTACAAAATCATTAATAAATGCACTTCCTAAATTGAAATATATTATGACCTCAGGGATGAGAAATAACTCTATTGATTTAGAAGTAGCAAAAAAAAATAAAATAATTGTTTGTGGTACAGAGATAAATCCTAATCCAGCAGCAGAAGTAACTTGGCTTTTAATTTTAGGGTTATTGAGAAATATTAAACAAGAAACAGAAAATATGTTTCAAGGCTACTGGCAAACTACAGTAGGTTTTGAATTAAAAGGTAAATTGTTAGGCTTAATTGGACTTGGAAAAATTGGAACTCAAGTCGCAAAGGTAGCTAAAGCATTTGGAATGGAAGTTTGCGCTTGGAGTGAAAACCTTAATTTAACCCACGCAAATGAAATTGGAGTGCTACCAATGAGTAAAGAAGATCTTTTAAAGACATCTGATATTATTTCAATTCATTTGGTGCTAGGAGATAAATATAAGAATTTGATAGCAAAAAATGAGTTTGCGATTATGAAAAAATCATCCTTTTTAATAAATACCTCACGTGGCCCAATAATAAATGAAAGTGATTTAATCGAAGCTCTAAAAGATGATAAAATTGCAGGTGCTGGTTTGGACGTTTATGATAAAGAACCTCTGCCACAAGATCATAAATTAAGATTTCTTTCAAATGCTCTCTTATTACCCCATATAGGTTATGTAACGGCAGAGAATTATTCGAAATTTTACATGCAAATGGTAGAAAATTTGGTCTCAATCTTAGAAGGAAAGCCGATAAGAATAATCTCATAAACACTTCCATCTCAGGTTGTGTTTGATATACTCATCTTGATTTGCGTTGTTTTTTTTTAAATTGAATAAATTCAATGAGGTCTAGAAAAATTAAAAGATAAAAGGATAAAATTTTAGCACTTATGAAGAAAATATTTTCTTTATTATTTATAATGTTCTTATTGAATGGATGCGTCGAGTCAGTTGCTTTACTTGGTAGTTCAGTTGGAGGTGCATCAAGTGGAAAAATGCTTCAATCTTCTTTGCAATCAACAATAAGTTACGGAATAAAGAAAAAAACAGGAAAAACACCTCTAGGACATGCTCTCGCTTATGCAGAAAAAGTAAATCCTGAAAAAAAAAAGGAGCCCTGTTTATCTTTTATAAAAAAAACTAACTCAGAAGTTTGTGCAATCATGAAAAAACAGATAAAATTAACAAAAGCTAAAATTTTAAACAAAAAAAAAAATGATAAAACTCTGAGGGTCCTTTCCTCATCATTGCAAACGAATATAGACAAAAAATCTAAAATTAAATATTTAGATTAATATCAACTTTTAAGGGAAAACCTAAAGCAACAACACAAATTTTTATCTATCATAGATTGTATAAAAGCTTATCTTAATTACAAACTATTAGTTTTGTTCATACTGTGAATCAGGTATAGCTCGTTGTAATTCAAAGAGTTTATTTAAAACATATCATTAAATTATGAAAAAAATATTATTTTTATTTTCTACAGCATTCTTGCTTAACGGATGCATTCAGTCAGTTGCTTTACTTGGTAGTTCAGTTGGAGGTGCATCAAGTGGAAAAATGCTTCAATCTTCTTTGCAATCAACAATAAGTTACGGAATAAAGAAACAAACAGGAAAAACACCTCTAGGACATGCTCTTGCTTATGCAGAAAAAAATAACCCTGAGAGAGAAAAAGAAACTTGTTTATCTTTTATCGAAAAAACAAGATCAGAATTTTGTACGATTGCTAAAAAGAAAATATCTTCAACAAATAGAGCCATAAAAGAAAAAGTAGTATCTACAAAAGAAAAAGTAGTATCTACAAAAGAAAAAGTAGTATCCGCTGTAAAAATGAAGACTAAGAGTTCAATTGCTTTAGTTACAGTAATTAAGCCTAAAAAAGAAGTAGCTGTAAAAGATCCTAATCGCTTTAATAGTTTCGGTCAATTAAAAAAATCACCGAGAGAACTTGCTATTGTTTTTCAGAATGAATTAAAAAATCTAAAAGCAAAATATACAAAGTAATATTTAGCTAGTAGGTAATCCAGAATTTTTCCAACCAAGATCTTGACCGTTACCGCTAAATCCATCTGAAATATTATGTGTTTTGTATCCTTCATTTTGAAGTAGGCTTGCTGCAATGATTGATCTTCCACCGGCTGCACACATTATTAAAACTTGATTTTCTTTATTAATTTCTTTTTTAACACTTTCAATAAAACTTAGATCTTGACCTACGGTAATAAAATAAATTTTTATACCCAAGGTGCCAGAAGTAGGTCTACCAACAGTGCTCCACTCATTTTCTGTTCTGACGTCTAAAAGAACAGTTTTAGGATTTTTCTCTATAAATTTTTTTATTTGTGAAGATTTAATTTGTTCAATCATTTGGTAGCCCCAATATAATTAATTGGGGCTATAAATCAATTATTAAGCAGCTAAAGCTTGCTTAATGTCCGCAATGATATCATCCGGATGTTCAATGCCAATCGAAAGCCTTACATAACCCGGTGTAACACCAGCGGCTAATAACTCTTTCTCATTTAATTGACTATGAGTTGTTGTAGCTGGATGAATTGCTAAACTTCTAGCATCACCAATGTTAGCAACATGATAAAGCATCTTTAAGTTATCAATAAACTTAGCTCCTGCTTCCGCAGTTCCTAAATCTGCTCCAACTAAAGCACCATTGCCACCCTGTAAGTACTTTTTAGCTCTTTCCTTAATTTCACCTTGGTGATTTGTAGGATAGATTACATTTGTAACTTTCTTTTGAGTTTCAAGGAAAGTGACAACTTTTTCAGCATTACTACAGTGTTGTTTCATTCTAAGTCCAACTGTTTCTAAGCCTTGTATGATTTGCCAAGCATTGAAAGGAGCAAGTGGCGACCCTGTATCTCTCAACAAAACTACTCTAAGTCTAATTACAAATGGAATGTTAGCTCCTGTTAACTGAGGAACAGCATCAGTCCAAATTGCTCCACCATAACTTTGATCTGGTTCATTTAACAATGGTTGTCTTTTTCGATTTTTAATCCAATCAAAATTACCACCATCAACTACAATTCCACCAATCGAAGTGCCGTGACCCCCAATAAATTTAGTCAATGAGTGCAATACTATTGCTGCTCCATGAGCTAAAGGTTTACAAATTACTGGTGCTGCGGTGTTATCCATAATTAATGGAATTCCATGCTTTCTTCCAATATCTGAAACTTCTTTAATTGGAAAAACACGTAGATAGGGATTTGGTAACGTTTCTCCATAATATGCTCGTGTTTTTTCATCAGTTAGTTTTTCAAAGTTTGCTGGATCAGCTGGATCGGCAAATCTAACTTCAATACCTTGTTGTCTTAAAGTATTTTTAAATAAGTTTACCGTTCCACCATACAAGTCAGTTGAAGCAACAATATTATCGCCTGCTTGTGCTAAATTTTGCACACACATTGCAGTAGCTGCCTGACCCGAGCCAACAGCACATGCTGCAACTCCACCTTCAAGTGCCGCCACTCTTTCTTCAAGTACGTTACATGTCGGATTCATTATTCTTGTGTAAATGTTACCAAATTCTTTTAAACTAAATAAATTTGCAGCTGTTTTTGCATCTTTAAATTGATAAGAAGTTGTTTGGTAAATTGGCACAGCTACTGCCGTTGTTGCAGGATCACTCCTGTATGTTCCGCCATGCAATGCAATAGTTTCTGGGTGTTTATAGTCAGCCATTATTTATTTCTCCTTGTTGTCTCGTTTCTAAATGTTTCTTTCATACTTTTCTCCATTTTTTCTGGAGAAGCATGAATTAATTTAACAAACGAGGGGCTTATATTAATTAAATTCATATCTTCTCCTTTTTAGTACTTTGGCAAAACGCCAGGTGTACAATACGGTTCAAATACCTGGTTTAATTTTATATTGTTCCAAAAAAAAAACCACCGGCTAAAGCGGTGGTCAAAAAGACTTAATCGCTTTAGCTGGATTTATTAAGCGCTCAGCAATTTGATTGAAATCAGCGCTGCTTATTTATATCAATAAATTAAGTTATAGGTCAAGCGGTATTTTTTTTTCTTTATGTAAATTCACTTGAACTATTAAGTCTGTTTTAACACTACTTTTACAAGCTAGACAGTATGTATTTTAATACCGGTTTGCATTTGAGGACTTTTATAGAATGCTTTAAGCTTTATCGCCGTAATCCTTCATGTGTTTTGGAATTCTTTTGTTTGTTCCGTACATGAAATGATTAGACATTTTTTCTTTATATTTACTTGCGGGAACTGTTAATCCAACTGCATGAGCAGTTTCTCTAATTAACATTGGATTTGCTCCACAACAAACTCCTAAATAATTTATACCAAGATCAAAACATTCTTTCATAAACTTACCCATTTCATATCTATTTATTTGCATTGGATCTAAAGCCGTTGGAAAAGTTGTTTGGTGTGGCGTGGGACAACCACATCCATTATTATCTGGTAAATTAAAGAAAGTCGGATTTTTTTCAGTTGTTCTATATGTAATAGGTAGTGCAGCTATATGGCATTTTAGAGCTTTTCTAACTTCTTTTATGTAAGGTAACATTGTAGGAGGTCCTCTAAAGCAATTCATACCTACTACTTGACCACCACGTTGTTCCAATTCTTTACACGTATCAACGATACCAACACCATCTCTCATAATGTTTTCAGCCATTGGCGCAATAGTTATAACGCTTGGTAACCCTGTCTTTTGCATTACCTCTAAGGCCTTGTAAGCTTCTTCTGCATAATAAAATGTTTCACCTATTAACATATCAGCACCTTCATCAACTGCCCAACCAACCATTTCTGTAAACATTTTTTCAACCTCTAAATGAGTGGTTTTATCTTTGTCGTTCCAAATATTAGAATTTGATATATTGCCAGCCATCATATTTGGTCTATCTCCGCTTGAATTTAAATTAGCAACTTTTTTTGCAATTTTTAATGCGGCACGATTTAATGGTTCTAGTAATTCTTCTTTTCCTATAACTCTCATTTTCTCTCTATGTCCATTATAAGTGAAGGCTTGAACTACGTCTGAACCCGCGTGTTGAAAATCTCTGTGTAAGCTCTCGAGAGCATCTGGGTTATCTAGAGCTAACATTGGTACAAATTCACCAGATGTTAAATATCCTCTTTTTTCCATCTCGAATAAAAAACCTTCAGCACAAATTACTGGGCCTTTATCAAGTCTTTCTATTAGTTTTTTTGTCATAAATTAAATCCTAAATCTCTTTTATTCTTTTAGCTATTATCGTCAACTATTTTTTAAGGAATAGGCTGTTAGTAAGATACCCTTTGAAGTTGTGTCACTTAAACACAAAAATTGTAATTAGTAGCTGATAGCATTTTTTTTTGCTAGTTTGTATTGTGAAAAAAAAATATTCAATTTTTAGCCTTATCAAAAACTCATTTTCAAACAATGAGAATTGGCAAAAAATGTGGAAAAGTCCCGATCCTAAAAAATCTTATGATGCAGTAATAATTGGAGGTGGTGGCCATGGTCTAGGCACTGCATATTATTTAGCTAAAGAACATGGAATGAAAAATATTGCAGTTATAGAAAAAGGCTGGTTAGGAAGTGGAAATACTGGGCGGAACACTACTATTATAAGATCAAACTATCTCTGGAATGAAAGTGCTTATCTTTACGATCATTCAATCAAATTATGGGAAAATTTATCTCAAGAACTTAACTACAACATGATGTTTAGTCAGAGAGGTGTAATGAATTTAGCTCACAACGAACATGACATTAAAGAAATGAAAAGAAGAGTAAGCGCCAATAGACTTAACGGGCTTGATACTAAATGGCTAGATACAAAAGAAATTAAAGAACTAGTTCCTATAATGAATACCGATAATTTAAGATATCCAGTTTTAGGTGCTGCCTATCAACCAAGAGGTGGAGTAGCTCGACACGATGCTATTGCCTGGGGTTTTGCAATGAGAGCGGATGAAATGGGTGTTGATATTATTCAAAATTGTGAAGTTAAAAAAATAAAAACTAATAATAATAAAGTTGAAGGAGTAGAAACTTCTAAGGGATTTATAAAAGCAAATAAAGTTGCAGTTGTGGCTTCAGGACATTCTAGCGTATTAGCGCAGACAGCTGGTGTAAGATTACCTTTACAAAGTAGACCATTACAAGCTTTAGTTTCCGAGCCAATTAAACCAGTAATCAATACTGTTGTAATGTCTAATGCAGTCCATGCTTATGTCAGTCAATCAGACAAAGGTGAATTAGTTATTGGTGCTGGAACAGATGGATACAATTCATTTACTCAACGAGGTGGTTATGATGTTATTGAAGAAACAGTTCGAGCTATTGTTGAACTTTACCCAATTTTTGGAAAAATGAAAATGTTAAGACAATGGGGAGGGATAGTAGATATATGTCCTGATGCAAGTCCAATAATAAGCAAATGTGAAGTAAGTGGATTATATTTTAATTGCGGCTGGGGAACTGGAGGTTTCAAAGCAACACCTGGGAGTGCAAATGTTTTTGCACATACAGTTGCTAATGATGAGCCACACAGAATTAACGCACCTTTCAACTTAGAAAGATTTACTGATGGAAGATTAATAGACGAACATGGAGCAGCTGCAGTAGCACATTAAATATGATTTTAATTAATTGTCCATATTGCGGTGAAAGAGACCAGTCAGAATTTTCTAATGGTGGTGAAGCTCATGTAGCAAGACCAGAAAATTCTGAAAACCTAAGTGATAAGGAGTGGGGAGAATATGTTTTCTTTCGAGCTAACCCTAAAGGAATTTTTTATGAACGTTGGGTTCATTCACACGGATGTAGAAAATGGTTTAATGCAGTAAGAGATACTTCTACTGATGAAATATTAAAAATATACAAATTAGATGAAAAAACTCCAGAGCCAAAAGATTTCAGTAACACTTTAAAAACACCATCTGGTGAACCAGAAGTAGGATCAGGCAACTTTACAGTAAAAAAACAATCATGAGCGCATCAAATAATAATTGTCCATACATAAATTCAGATCAAAAAATTTCAATTGTATTTGATGGTAAAAAATATACTGCATTTAAAGGAGACACAATAGCTTCAGCTTTATTAAGAAATAATATTCGTTTAATCTCTAGAAGCTTTAAATATCATAGACCAAGAGGCATATATACCTGTGGTATAGAAGAACCTAATGGAATAGTTCAAATATTAAGCGAACACAATGAGCCCAATACAAGAGCTACAATAAAACAAATTTATGAAGGGATGGAAATAGAGAGCCAAAACCGTTGGCCATCTTTGAATTTTGATCTTGGAGCGATTAATAATTTATTATCACCAATATTTTCCGCAGGTTTTTATTACAAAACATTTATGGGCCCCAAAGGATTTTGGAAAAAAATTTATGAGCCATTAATTAGAAAAACTGCTGGACTTGGAAAGCCACCAAAAGATTTTAGGTCTAAAAGCACCCATCAATATCATAACGTTGATATTGTTATTGTGGGAGCTGGACTAAGTGGTCTCATTGCTGCAAGAAAATTAATTGCTACTGAGCATGATGTTTTACTTATAGAGCAGGATAGTTTTTTTGGAGGCGTCTTAAAAAATTCAAATAAAATTAAAAAAATTAATGGTCAAGAAATAAAATCCTGGCTAGAAGAGACAGAAAAACTTTTAAAAAATGCAAAAAATATTAGGATATTAAAGAATTGCTTAGTTACCTCTTATAACTTTACAAATCACTTAATAGCACTAGAAGACAAATTTGTTGGAAAAAAAATAAATAGTAATAAATCTGAATTAACTTTACATAAAATTAGAACAACCCACACAATTTTAGCCAACGGTCACATTGAAAGATTTATTTCATTTAGGAATAATGATTTACCAGGTGTAATGTTGGCCTCTTCATTTGAAAAATATATTCACAGATATGGAGTAGTTCCCGACGCCAATCCTGTTATTTTTACAAACAACTCAACAACAATCAGCCTTCTAAAGTCTTTAATTGATTTAGGTCATAAACCTGCTGCTTATATTGATGCTAGAGATGAAAAAGAAATTGAAAAAGAGCTTTCAGATTGTTTAGAAAAAAATAGCATTCCTTTTTATAAAAACTCAGAAGTAGAAGGTTGTGACGGAAATAAAAAAGTTCAAAGTATTTCTATTAGAAATAACAAAAATAAGATTATTAAAATTAATTCTTCAATGCTTTGTGTGTCTGGAGGAGTAAACCCAGATATACATTTATTTACTCAATCGAAAGGTTTAGTTAAATGGGATCAAAACCTTCTTACATTTAAACCCGATACATCTTTTCAAAACACAATTACATTGGGTTCTGTAAGTGGAAATTATGATTATAAAAAAACAAATGAAGAAATCGCTAATAAATTATTTTTCCTAAAAACAAAAAATGAAGATATAAAAATAGAAATTAATGATACAAATAGTTTTAAAATTAAAGAGCTTTGGGAAACTCAGCATGAAAAAAAATCTAATTGGTCAAAATCTTTTATAGATTTACATAATGATGTTACGACAAAAGACATTAAACAAGCGATTATAGAAGGATTTGATCGTATCGAACACTTAAAACGTTTTACTACAAATAGCATGGGAACTGACCAAGGTAAGATTAGTAGCATTAATTCATTAGGCATTGTTTCAAAACTTTTAAACAAAAAAATTTCTGAAGTAGGAACAACAACTTACAGACCTCCCTACGCACCATTAAGCTTTTCGGCTATTGCTGGTAGAAGTACTTATGAATTTTATGATCCTCAAAGAAAAACCCCTATTCATGCGTGGCACATTAAAAAGAATGCCGTATTTGAAGACGTTGGTCAGTGGAGAAGACCATGGTATTTTAAAAAAAATAACGAAACTATGCATCAAGCTGTTCAAAGAGAGTCAAAGCAGACGAGAGAAACAGCAGGTATTTTAGATGGAAGCACACTAGGTAAAATTGAGATTAAAGGTAGAGACGCACTAGAGTTTATGAATCTCATGTACACCAATCCGTTTACAAAAATGAAGCCGATGTCTTCACGTTATGCACTCATGCTAGGCGAAGATGGGATGATTAAAGATGACGGCATTGTTTGCAAAATTAGTGATACTCATTTTATATCAACAACCACATCAAGCGGTGCACCCAAGGTCCTAGCTGATATGGAAGAATATTTACAAACAGAATGGCCACACTTCCAAGTTTATGTTAATTCAACTACTGAACAACTTACAACATTTAATATTAGTGGACCTAAGTCTAGAGACATTATGAGCAAAGTATTTAATGATATTGATTTTAGTAATGAAAAATTTCCTTTTATGACTTTTAAAATTTTTAAATATATGAACACAGAGGTAAGAATTATGAGAGCTAGCTTTACTGGAGAAATAGGTTATGAAATTTATATTTCACCAAAACACTCCCTGGAATTGTGGGAAAAAATATTTGAACATGGACGAGATTTTAATCTTGTACCTTATGGAACAGAGACGATGCATTTATTAAGAGCAGAAAAAGGCTACGTTGTAATTGGACAAGAAACTGACGGAACAGTTACACCTATAGATATTAATTTTACCTGGATGATTGGTAAAAAGAAAAAAGATTTTATTGGAAAAAGGTCATTAACTAGAAGTGATACAGCTCGAGAAGATAGAAAACAGTTAGTTGGTATTATTCCTTTAGATAAATCTCAATTCATAGAGGAAGGGCAACACATTGTTGAATGCAAAACTCTACCAAGAAAAATAAAAAAACCTATACCGTATCTTGGTCATATTACATCGAGCTATCACAGTCCTAACCTCAACCACTGTATTTCGATGGCATTAATAAAAGGAGGTGGTAAATTGATGGGAGCTAAATTTTTTGTTTCCACATCTAATGGAACTGAAAATATTCCAGTTGAAGTTGTTAGTCCTGTTTTTATTGATCCAGAAAATAAAAGGCTAGTATCATGACAGCCATATTATCATTAGAAGGAATACACATTGTTCAAAAAAATTTCCAACAAGTAATTATTAGAGGCGATGGCAAAGAACAATTTAATCAAACGATCAATAAAGAGATATCTGTAATCCCCCCATCAAAGAATCTTGAAATAACCTTAAACGACAAATTTCTATTTGCTAAACATTCATTTAACCAATGGAGTCTGTTTTATTTAGAAGAACAGAAATATAAAGATGTTTTAAAATTTATATCTAATATCAATTTAGATGATGAGATTCTCGCTTCAGATTATTCTTATGGACAAGTTTATTTTGAAGTTTCAGGTAAAAATAAAAATGAGTTTTTAAATAAATTAACGCATTTTGATTTAAGAGCGAAAAAGTTCCTAAACTTTACAGTAGCCCAAACCTTAATTGCTAGAATAGATTGCTCAATTTATAACTTAAAAGATAAATACATGATTACATGCAATAGGTCATTCGAAGATTATTTCGTAGAACGACTTAGAGATACAGCGAATATAAATTAATTAAGCGTATTGACCGGCTACAAAGCCAGAAGACCAGGCCCATTGAAAATTATAACCACCTAGGTGGCCAGTAATATCAACTACCTCCCCAATAAAAAATAAACCAGGGTTTTTTAATGACATCATTGTCTTAGAAGAAATCTCTTCAGTGTCTACACCGCCAAGAGTAACTTCGGCTGTCCTATACCCCTCAGAACCAGTTGGACTTATGACCCAAGTATTTATTGAGCTGCTTAATTGTTTTAATAATTTATTTGATAACTCACATATATTACCACGAACATCATTTTCTTTGCAGACCATATAAGCCAACCTTTTAGGAAGAATTTCTGAAATTAAAATATTTATATCTTGTGTCGGATTCATTTTTTTTTTATTTTCTAAAAATTTAAAAATATCTTGTTTGGGCGAAAGATTAATCTTAATATCACTTCCTAATTTCCAGTAAGAGGAGATTTGCAATATAGAAGGTCCACTTAAACCTCTGTGAGTAAACAACATCCCTTCTTCAAAAAATGTTTTATTAAAAGAAATAAGCGCTTCCAAAGATATCCCACTAAGTTCTTTGCATTTAGAGAGTATTTTTTCGCTAAAAGTCAAAGGCACTAGGGCGGGCAATGGTTCAATAATATTTAGATTAAATTTTTTAGCTATTTCGTATCCAAATTTACTTGCTCCAATTTTAGGAACAGACAAACCTCCAGTTGCAATAATCAATGAATCACAAAGATATTTATCAGAGCCAACAGCAACACAGTATTTATTATCTTGCTTATCAATATCTGTAACAAAAACTTCTTTCTTTAAGGTGACAGCTGCCATTTGGCATTCTAGAAGTAGCATATCTATAATTTGTTGAGCACTTTCGTCACAGAAAAGTTGTCCTAACTTTTTTTCATGAAATTTTATATTATGTTTTTTAATCAGTTTTATGAAATCATTATGAGTATATTGATTTAAAGCAGAAATTATAAATTTTGGATTATTTGAAATAAATTTACTTGGATGTGTGTTGATATTAGTAAAATTACATCTCCCACCACCTGATATACGAATTTTTTCCCCTATTTTTTTTGAGTGGTCAATTAAAAGTACTTTTCTACCTCTTTTTCCAGCTTCAATAGCACTCATCAACCCAGCTGCACCAGCACCAATTATAATAACATCAAATTTTTGATTCATAAATTAATTATAAAAATTATTGTTAAAGAGTATTTAATCCTCTGTTACAAACTTGTTTCTATAATGCAACTATTGTAAACAAAACAGATGTTTTTTAAAAGATTATTTTCAAAGAGTAATTTAAAACTCAAAGTAAACGATGGAGGAAGACAAGCTGCTGGCTTTAAGGGAAAAACAGGAGATTGCGTGGTAAGATCTATAGCAATTGCAACAGGCATAAGTTATCAGAAAGTTTATCAAGATTTGTACGATGCTAATGAAAAATTTAGAATTAAATCTAGATCAAAACTTGCTAAAAGCTTAATAAAAAAAAATGATAGCCCAAGAACAGGTACACACAGAACTGTTCTTAAGAAGTATTTAAAACAATTGGGTTGGAAATGGACACCCACAATGTTTATAGGGCAAGGTTGTAAAATACATTTAAAAAAAGAAGAGCTACCAAATGATACACTTATTGTATCTTGCTCTAAACATATAACAGTAGTTATCAATGGAGTTCTTAATGATACTTATGACTGTTCAAGAAACGGCACAAGATGTGTTTATGGATATTGGTCTCACCAATAAAAGAAGAATTTTAATTATTAATAGATAATTTGAAGATTATATTAAAGATTTTTACGAGATACAGAGATTATAAGTTAATCAATAATTAAAATAACTAATAACCCAAAGTTAAATTTAGTTTTTTAAATTTAGATTTAAAACTAAAAAAAAGCTTATTATGCTTTCCTGTATCTTGCATTATAGTTTGTTGCCATAAATGTAACATTTCATGAGACAAGGTGTTTAAAAAATCCATTTTATTTTTATATCGAGGCTTTAATTCAAGTACAAAAAAACTTGTCCCTTTATAATAAGAAATGTTTTCTATACACATCCCAGAACAACTAATTTTCTTAATTTTAATATCATTAAAATTATTCAGTTTGTTTTTAAACAAGATTTTATTAAAATATGAAAAAAATTTCTTAATATCTTTATAGTTAGTAATATATTTTTTACTAGTTGGTTTTGTTTCCTTTAAAAATTTTTTTTTAGCCTTGTTCACTAAATTTTTTTTAGTATTTATCATTTAAATGCGTTTTTCTAATTTAGTTTGAAAGTTTATATGTAATTAATGTGAAGACAACCCGGTGTTAGCTATACTAAAAATCATATCATCATAACTCATATCAAGATTTAATACACATGATCTATAAAAGTATCCTTTTCTAAGACCAGGCATAAGATTAGCTTCCATGAAATGCGGCACACCAAGATGGTTCATTTTGATATCTATTCTACCTAAAGATTTACCACCAAGTGCCTTGAAAGAATCTTTTGCTAACTTAGAAAGTTTTTTAAAAACCTTAATATCAGTAACTGCAATTACTTTTTCTTCATCATCTTTTTTAACATCATAATCAAGTATGCAATGACCATTTTTATTTTTTTTAATTATAATTTCAATAGGCATAGCTTTTAAATCACCATTTATGCTGTCTTGAAAAATACCTACACTATATTCTTTTCCTGGCAAATAAGTTTCTACAAGAGATGAAAGGTTAAGATTTTTTTTAATTTCTAAAACTTTCTTTTTAAAACTTGAAAAATTATAAGCTATTGAATTTGAATCTATGCCTCTACTATCACCGCCCTTGACTGGTTTAATGAATAAGGGAAATGAAATAGGTATCGAAGACTTATTTTGGTGTTCTTCTGGAGTGGTTATAAAGAAATCAGCAGTTTTTATTTTTGCTTTTAATACAAGTTTTTTTGCCCTATTTTTATCACTTTCATTGTCTAAAGCCGCTCTACTAGATGCAATATATGGAATATCACATGCCTCGAGACAGTCATTCAGCCAAATTTTTTCTTTATTAAAGGTAAAGTATTTAACACCAGAAAATACTAAATCAGGCTTTCTTATTACTAAGTTTTTTAAATCTTCTTCGGAATTTATTTCTGTAATCGAAACATTCATGTATCGTTTTGATAAAATCTTTAAAATTTCATTCTCTTCTAATATAATTCCAACATTATCTTGATGATCATTTTTTGCTCCCAGATTAGGAACAATAACTATTTCAATTGATTTATTTATCTTAATTTGAAAAATATTATTTTTTTCAAAGGGTAAAACTATACCCTTTTTGTCATTTTTTTGTTCTGTAATGCCTTTTATAATCATAATGCGCACACGATATTATTCATGGTAAATTGCATGAAATTTCGATTCTTTAGATGGGTACTTTCCGAAAAATACTTGCTTAATAGAGTGGTTTAGCTTTGTTTAGCAGTATCTAAAAAATAACTATATCACCTTAAAATAACAATAGATAGGACTATGAAAACTATTTATATGTTTATTATACTTAAGTTGATTAGTTGAAATGCTTATTTTAGTATATTCATTAAAATCATGACAAAATCTAAAAAAAAAGGCAGAAAACCATCAGAAGTTTCATCGCAAGGCCTTTTAAATTTTGCTAACTCAATAAGTTTTAATGCGCAAAATTATATTCCAAAAGAAGGACTGTCTTTTTCTTTATTTAGAATAGAAATTTTAGCAGGATTAACGGTAGCTTTAGCTTTAGTTCCTGAAGCTATTGCATTTGCATTTGTTGCCGGTGTTACACCCTTATCAGGACTTTATGCTGCTTTTATTGTTGGATTAATTACAGCTTTAATTGGTGGTCGTCCTGGAATGATCTCAGGAGCAACGGGAGCACTAGCTGTAGTTATGGTTGCGTTAGTGTCAGATCATGGTGCGGAATATTTATTTGCAACTGTCGTTTTAATGGGAATTTTACAATTGATTGCAGGAATATCTAAACTTGGTAAGTTTATTAGAATGGTTCCTCAATCTGTGATGTTAGGGTTTGTAAATGGTTTAGCAATAGTAATTGGGGTTTCTCAACTTAGTCAATTTAAAACAATTAATTCTGTAGGAGAATCAGTTTGGATATCAGGTGACACACTAACATATTCAGTCATATTTGTTGCATTAACTATGTACATTATATGGTTATTACCAAAAATGACTAAGTTTTTGCCATCTACGTTAGTGGCTATTTTATTTACCACTATTATAGTTTTAATTTTCAAAATTGACATTCCAAACGTAGGTGATCTTGCTAGTGTAAAAGGGGGCCTTCCTGAATTTTCAATTCCTTTAGTTCCTTTAAACATTCAAACTTTAGAAATTATTTTCCCATATGCCTTTATCTTAGCTGCAATTGGATTAATAGAAAGTTTATTAACTTTAAATTTAGTTAGTGAGATTACCAATAAAAGAGGTGGAGCTAGCCAAGAATGTCTAGCACAAGGTGTTGCAAATACAGTCACCGGGTTTTTTGGAGGAATGGGTGGATGTGCAATGATCGGACAGTCGATGATTAACGTTAGTTCAGGCGGCAGAACTCGTATAGCAGGAATAACAGCTTCATTATTTTTATTATTTTTTATTTTATATGCTTCTTCGTATATTGAAATTATACCAATAGCTGCCTTAGTAGGTGTTATGTTTATGGTTGTGATTGGAACATTTGCTTGGAATTCGCTAAAAATTTTATTTTTTGTACCAAGAAGTGATGCGTTAGTAACTATTCTTGTTACTGTTGTTACTGTAATAGCAGACTTAGCTGTAGCAGTAATTGTTGGAGTGATTGTTTCAGCATTAGTTTATGCGTGGAAATCAGCGTCAAAAATTAGAGCTACAGAAAGGTTGTCTAAATCAGAAAAAGGTGCAAAAGTTTATGAAATAGAAGGACAACTTTTCTTTAGTTCAGCAAATAGTTTTATAGAAATTTTTAATCCATCAAAGGATCCAAAAGTAGTAATTATCGATTTTGCAAAATCAAAAGTAATTGATCAATCTGCCTTAAAAGCAATTGAAGACATTGCAGAAAAGTACAATAGTTTTGGAAAAAAAGTTAAGCTTAGACATTTAACTCGTGATTGCCATAAACTATTAAGTAGAGCGGGCCAACTTGTCGTCGACAGTGATGATGATCCAGATTATGGAATGGCAGTTGACTACGGTGTTAAATTAGGAATTTTTGGAAAATAAAAAATGGCCTCATGATATGTCATCAGAGGTTATTTGGCCGGTTAAAGAGAAAGATAAAAAAAATAATATTTTAAAAAAGATGACTTGATATTAACTGGCGCATATGGATTTCCAGTTCCAATTAATGATAAAAAATTAACAGAGGTTACATCATCAGCATTTAGTGATGTTAAGGTAATATTTAATTAATGACAGCTAATGTTGTATTTTTTTAATTTATAATAATTGTAAGGAAGAGGTGTTATAAATCCAGCAAGTAGCATTACAGGTATAATGTACCAATTTAACACCGCTCCACCTGTAAAAATAAAGTCTGTAAGATTCATAGCTATTTCCATACTTATCATTGAAATAAAACTCATTCCCAATGCAGTCTTAACTGCATTTTTTAATTTAAAATTTTGTCTTATTAAAATAATTGTTTCTAGAGAGATACTAGTAAGCAAACCGTTTATAATAGCTAAAATCATTATGCCTAAAACAGGAAAGGCTATTTCTGTAATCTGAAAAAAAAAAATAGTTCCAAAATCTCCAATAGAACAACCTAATAGACACCACCCTGTATTCTTAATACTTTTTTTCCAAGTACGTTTACAGTTCCAGTCTATTTTTGATATGTCAGAGCTCATTTTTATTAAGGGACGCCTATTATCTAGGCGACCTTGTAATATTATACTAACTTTTAAAAAGCTCCATAGCTTTATTCAACAATTCTTCAGATTTTGCATGATCTCCAGCTTCGTGTGCCTTCATACCTGCATCACGCATTTTTGAAGCTTCTTCTATTTTACTGTCTAATGATTTAGCCATCATTGGACAAGAGCCTGCATATGCTGAGCTAGTAAAAAGTACTAATGTTAATAAAATTAAGATTTTTTTCATAATTATCCTTTCAGTTAACTGCACTTTAAATGGTTTTTCAGGAATTATGAAATTTACGATTGTCACAGGGACATACTGTAACTTTTTAATTTTCGTTTAATTATACTTAGGACAAAAAATGAGTGATTAAAAGAACGGTACCAGTAATTCTAAAACCATGTTTTAAGACAAAAAATATTTTAACTTTCTGTTCATCGTTTTGTTCTTTATATATTTTTTCTATTCTCCAGCTAGCGAATGATGCCATATATGAATAAATTGAATAAGCTAAATAGGCAGTCATTAATTAACTATATATCAAGTAATAATTTTTTTTACAATAAATAGTCCAAACGCAACCGCTGGACCAATACCAAAAGCGAATAATAAAGTTCCAACTCCTACAGTTCCACCAAAATACCACCCAATAGAAACAACTGTAATTTCTAAAACCGCCCTAACCAAAGCTATTGGCAAATTAGTTTTTTGTTGCAGTCCTATCATTAGCCCGTCTCTTGGTCCTGGACCTAAATTTGCCACAAGGTATATTCCAGCACCTAACCCAACTGTTGAAACTGCTAAGATAGCTAAAAATAATTGAGTCAAATAACTACCTGGAGTGGGCACAAACTTAATACAAATATCTATCATTATAGCAATAATTAGAGCATTAAGAATTGTTCCAATACCAGGCTTTAGATTTAAAAAAATCCAAAAAAATAAAACACCAATACTTAAAAACAAAGTAACAACCCCAACAGAATAATTTACATTTAATGAAATACCTTGAGCTAAAACAGACCAGGGGGAGGCACCAGTAAATGAGACTATCAATAAACCCTCACCGAGACCAAACAAAGTAAGACCAAAACATAAAAAGAATAAAGTAGAAAGTTTTGGTTTTAAATTAAAAGGATTAGTCGAGCTCCATGAAACTTTTGGAATTTTTTTAATTTTTAAAAACATAAATTAATTATTTAATTAATTTTTTTTTCATCGTCATTAGATAAATCAACACCAGTATCAGGATCAAGTTCTATACCCAAAGGTGTAATACTTGTAGGTAGAGGTGTAAAAGTTGACTCTGGATTATCTTCAATTTCTCTTTGACTTAATCTATAAAATCCAAAAATAATTATTGCAAAAAGAAAAATGATAAGGTGAACAAAAAAACCGTTAGGCCCTAAAAAACGCATTAATGTTGAACACATTATAGGACCGGCCATCGCACCAAGTCCAAATATAATATTTAATCCACCACCTGCCGCAACAAATTTTTCTTTTGGAATATAATCATTAACAAGCGCAAGATTAAGAGAAAACAATGGAAGAGTAGCGCCTGATAACAAAATTATAAATATAAAAAGTTTTGTTTTGTCCATGGTGGTTGAAAAGTAATTAAAACTTACAGTCGACTCTGTAAACAAATTTGGCAATGAATTACCTGCACCTGAAACAAAAATTGCTAAGATAGAAAAAATAACTGCGGCTATAGAGGATCCGATTATAATTTTTCTTCGGTCGTATTTGTCAGAAAGAGATCCTATCGGCCATTGAAAAAGGGCACCAGCTAGCATTACACCTACCAATAACAACGAGGTTTCAAAAATAGTTAATTTCATCGTAATTGCATAAACAGATAAAAGACTAAATATAGGAGCAAAAATAAAACCAGTACAAATCATAGAAAAACTTCCGAATGGTGAAATTTTAAAAAGCTCTCTGAATTTAATAGAGCTAGTTTTTTTAAATTTCGGAGGTTTACGTTTGGTAAGAAGTATAGGAATTAATGCTACTGAGAATAATAAAGAAATTAAAATAAACGGTTCATAATTTTGAGGATTACTGATGTTTAGCAAAAAGTTTCCCAAAGCCATGCCCACATAAGTAATAAGCATATAAAGTGATAAAACTTTTCCACGAGTTTTATTGTTAGCTCGATCGTTTAACCAACTTTCAACAATTATAAATATACCAATCATACTAAACCCAGTTAGAAATCTTGCTAAAATCCAAACATAAGGATCTACAAAAACTACATGAATTAAGGAGCTAAGAGATGCCATCGAAGCAAAGGCAGCAAAAACTCTTATATGACCAACTTTGGTTACAAGTTTTGGAACCATTGTTGCTCCAATAAAAAATCCGACGAAATAGCCAGACATCATTGTGCCCGTGGCAATAAAGCTAAAATTTTCAATTACCGATCTAATTCCTAAGAGATTTCCTTGGAAACCATGTGATATAACAATTATCGTAAATCCTGTAAATAGAGCCCAAGAATTTTTTATAATTTTACCCATTACTCAAGCCAATATGCTTTCTATATAGAAATGCAACCTAATAATTTAACATATTTACATTTTCGAATTTGATTATTATTGTTAGAGTTCAAGAATAAAAATTTTAAAAATGCAAAAAAAATCACAAATTATAATAGTAGGGAGTGGAATTACTGGCGCTAGCACAGCTTACCATTTAGCTAAACTTGGTTGGAAAGATATAACCGTATTGGACCAAGGCCCTTTATTTGAAACCGGTGGCTCAACTTCACATGCTCCTGGAGGAGTGTTTCAAACCAATCCATCTAGAATGATGTGTAAGTTTGCTCAGTACACAGTCAAATTCTTAAGTTCCTTAGAGTATGAAGGTAAGCCCTGCTATCATCCTGTTGGAGGCATTGAAGTTTCTAAAACTAAAGAGCGTCACCAAGATTTATATCGTAAAATGGGTTTGGCTCACAGTTACGGATTAACAGAAGCTAAAATTATCTCACCAGAAGAAGTGCAAAAAATGAGTCCTTATATAGATCCATCAAAAATTTATGGCGGATATTATGTTCCTGACGATGGCTTAGCTGCACCAGTAAGAGCAGTTCAAGCTATGGCAAAATATGTGACAGATAAAAAAGCTGGTACATTTATCGGTGAAACTGCAGTTACAGGATTTAAAATAGTAAACAATCAAATTAAAGGTGTTGAAACTGAAAAAGGTATTTATGAATCTAACATTGTTTTAGTTGCTACAGGTATTTGGGCTCCTAAAATAGGAAGACTTGCAGGCATTTCTTTACCGCTAGTCCCGTGTGAGCATCAAATGGTATGGACAGAACCTTTTGAAGAATTAAAAGAATTTAAAGCAGACGTAAAAGAAGCATTAGTAAAACATGCTTTAGTAAGACATCAGGATTACAGTTTGTATTTTAGACAGTGGAACGACACATATGTTATAGGAAACTACCGTCACGAACCAAGAATTTTAGAGTCTGAAGAACTAGTTAAACCTAAAGATGCCGAGGAGATGCCGTCCTTAGTAGATTTTCGACCAGAAGATTTTGTAGGCGCACACAAAGAGACTAATTGGTTATTTCCTGCATTGGCGAAAAAGAAAATTACAAAAAAAATAAATGGAATATTTTCATTTACTAATGATGGCAATCCATTGATGGGAGAAACCTCTATTAAAGGACTTTGGTCAGCAAATGCTGTTTGGATAACACATGCAGGTGGTGTTGGTAAGGCAATGGCAGAATGGATTGTAAATGGAGAACCTGAACTTGATGTACGTGAGGGAGATATCAATCGTTTCCATAAACATCACCATGTAAGAAAATATTTAAGAGCAAGAGGTAAACAAAACTATAGAGAAGTTTATGATATTGTTCATCCTCTTCAACAAATGGATCAGCCAAGACCTTTAAGAAGAAGTCCTTTTTATTCAAGACTTGGAGATCAAAAAGCTAAATTTTTTGAAGTCATGGGTTGGGAAAGACCTCAGTGGTATGAATCAAACAAAGATTTACTTAAAGGTAAAAATTTTCCAAATAGAACAGGGTGGTCTGCAAAATATTGGTCTCCCATTCAAGCTGCTGAACATTTAACTACAAGGCAAACAGGCGCACTTTTTGATATTACAGGTTTTGTAAAGATCGAAGTTAGCGGAAAGGGAGCTTTAGCATTATTACAAAAGGTTTGTACAAACAACATAGATGTAAAAGTTGGTAAAGTTGTTTATACAGTTATTTCAAATATTTACGGTGGAATTAAAAGTGATTTAACAGTTAGTAGATTAGAGGAAGATAAGTTTTGGATTCTTGCAGGAGCTGGAAATGGAATGATAGATTTGTCTTGGTTTAAAGAAAATGCAGCAAAAGATGGAAGTGTAACCATTATTGATTGGACATCAGCTTACGCGGGTGTTGGCTTGTGGGGTCCAAATTCACGAAAAGTTTTAGAAAGCTTATGTGAGGATGATAATGTTTCCAACGAAGCATTTCCTTTCTTTTCTATCAAAAATTTATCTATAAGCCATGTTCCATGCATAGCCGTAAGAATTTCCTACATTGGAGAATTAGGTTGGGAAATTTATACACCCACTGAATACGGACTGACACTTTGGGACGAGTTAAAGGAAAAGTCTCAAGAGTTTAATATGATTTGTTCGGGAGCTGGTGCGTTTGAATCTTTAAGACTTGAAAAAGGATATAGATCTCTAGGTGCGGATATTCACACCAATTCTAACCCATATGAAGCTGGATTGGGATTTACAGTTAAATTAAAAAAAGAACAAAATTTTATAGGAAAAGAAGCTTTAGCTAAACTGAAGCAAGACCCTTTAAAACAAAAATTATGCTGCATGGTCATGGAAGACAACGAAGGTATGGCCCTTGGCAAGGAACCAATTTATGACGAAAGTAGCAAACCAGTAGGCTATGTCACAAGTACTAACTACGGTTATTATGTAGATAAACATATTTTGTACGGATATTTGCCATCAACACATTCAGAAGAGGGCACAAAATTAGAAGTTGGATATTTTGGTAAAAGATATCCTGTTATAGTTACAAAAGAACCTTTGTTAGATCCTGAAAACAAAAGACTTAAATCTTAGATAGTTATTGTTAGTTTTGTAATGTTTTTAACTCTAAAACATTTCCATGAGGGTCTTCAATGAAGAAAGTTTCTTGTTGCTCTTCTTTTCCTTCAAATCTCGTGTAAGGCTTATCCAAGTATTTAATATTTTTTTCCTTTAAATTATTTTTTATCTTATTAAATATCTCTTTATCCAAATGAACTCCAAAGTGAGGAACTGGAACGTTTCCCATATCGACATCATGTCTTTCTCTCGGTAATTTCATATTGGTCTTATGAAGTGTTAACTCGTTACCCCAAAAATCTACATCTACCCATTTGTCTTCTTCTCTATTGCCTAGTTTACATCCTAAAATATCAGTATAGAAAGTGGTTGCGATATTTAGATCTCCCGCGGGTATTGCTAAATGGAAAGGATTACTCATACGGTGAGATATATACAGTTATATTATTTTTACAAGTAGTCACTTTATACATACTTTAAATTTTATAAATAACTACTATATAGTAAATTATGAATGATTATTTAAATTCTATCAAAAATAGAGACCCAGCTGCTAAATCAATATTGAGCATCATTCTCACATACCCTGGGGTAAAAGCAGTATTTTTTTATAGAATAGCAAATTTTTTTTATTTAGCTAAATTTGATTTAGTTGCACGTATCATTTCTCAAACTACAAGATTCTTTACCGGTGTAGAGATTCATCCGGGGGCTACAATTGGAAAAAATTTATTTATTGACCACGGTATGGGAGTGGTTATTGGTGAAACTTCTATTATTGGAAATAACGTAACTATTTATCATGCGGTAACTCTTGGTGGAATTGCTCCAAGTATAGAATCTGATTTACAAAGAAATGAAAAAAGACACCCAACAATTGGCAACGATGTAGTCATTGGTTCTGGTGCTCAAATAATAGGACCAATAGTAGTAGGCAAGGGAGCAAGAATTGCAGCAAACGCTGTTGTTCTAAATGATGTTGCAGATAACACTACAATGGTAGGGGTTCCAGCAAAAGCAGTTAGAGTTGGAAATAAAGGTAAATTTAGACCATACGGTGTTGATCAAAAAGTAAAAGATGAAAAATAGAGGTTGGGATTCAAAGTTAACACCTGAACAAAATTATATTTTAAAACAAGAAGGAACAGAGTCTCCTGAATCGAGTCCTTTAAACAGTGAAAAGCGAGAAGGTTCTTATCACTGCGTAGGATGTGGAGTTAAATTATTTGATTCCGTTACAAAATACGATAGCGGATCAGGATGGCCGTCATTTTTTAAATCTTTACCCGGCGTATTTTCGGAAAAAACGGACATGCACATGGGTTACCCTAGAACAGAATATCATTGCAAAAAATGTGGTGGACATCATGGCCACATTTTTGATGACGGACCAAAACCTACTGGAAAACGTTATTGCAACAATGGCGTGTGTTTGGTTTTTAAACCCAAAAGTTGAATAGTTATACATTACTCCCAAAAAGTGTTTTGCATACAACTTGCTAGAAGTTTAAGATTCTACAAGTCATGACCACTAAACCGAGACTACACAAATTTGTTAAACTATCCTTTCGTCCACCATGATAAAAAAAATTGTTCCCCATTTAATAATAACTTTAATTTTTTTATTAATTTTTTTTAACACTCAAGCTAAAGATAATAATTGGAAACCCCCTCAAGAAGGAAATAAAATTATTTTAATTAGACATTCACTTGCACCCGGTAGTGGAGATCCTACAGGGTTTAAAATTAGCGATTGCAATACTCAAAGAAATTTAAATCAGCAGGGAATCACTCAATCAAAAAAAATAGGAGAACTATTTAAAAGAAATAAAATTTCTATTGATCAAGTTTTGTCTAGCCAATGGTGTCGATGCAAAGATACAGCAGAATATGCTTTCAAAAAATTTAAAGAATTTCCTGCTTTAAATTCTACTTTTCAATCTCCTTATGACAAAAATGAGCCTAGACAAATAAAAGAAATAAAAAATTATATTAAAGAATGGAATGGAAAAGGAAAAAATTTAATATTTGTTACTCACTACAGTATTATAACAGCAATCTCTAACGCAGTTCCGAGCCCAGGTGAAATTGTAGTAATTGATAAAAATTTCAATGTATTAACGACTATATCAACTGATTAGAAAAAAATATAATAAGCAATAAAAATAATTATTAAATATTCGATTGTAGTTTTAAATTTTATTAATTTATTTTTGTCACTAAATCTAGAATTAATATAAAGGCTCAATCTTGCAAATACTAAATGAACTAAAATAACAGCAAATCCTACTCCAAGTAGCACATGATAAATAGAAAAGTTTTTAACTCCGTAATAACAAGCGGCTATAAATGTTAACCAAGAAATATTTGATATAAATAAAGTTATTAAAAATCCAGAGCCTTTTTTAAAAATACTTTGTGATTTTATAAATGTATAAGACCACAAAAGAGCAAATAGAAACCCAATATACTTAATTATCATGTGCCAATATAGTAATTGCGGTAAACATCAAAGGCAAATATAAAGATAAAATGATGATAAAGCTTGCGTTTGCGTTTGGTGCTGGATTTGTTAGTTTTCTTACACCTTGTGTATTACCAATAATTCCTGGTTACATTTCATACATCACAGGTAAGAATTTAGATGAAATTAAAAGAGATAAAAATGTTGTCTTGATTAAGACCATTCTTTTTTCATTAGGTTTTTCTTTAGTTTTTATTTCTTTAGGCATAACCGCTTCAGCAGTGGGAAATATTTTATTATTTTTTTCAAATGAATTAAGAATTATAGCAGGAATTGTAATTATTCTGTTTTCATTACAAATGATTGGCATATTGAATTTAAAATTTATGAATCAAGAAAAAAGAATTGGCACAACAGGCTATAAAGACAACTATGCATTTCCATTTATAGTTGGTACAGCTTTCGCTTTTGGTTGGACACCTTGTATTGGACCAGTCCTTGGATCTATTTTAGCTTTATCAGCCACAGAAGCTTCAGTAACTAAAGGAATACTTTTGCTTTCCTTTTATTCATTAGGTTTAGCTATTCCTTTTATTGTGTCAGGTTATTTTATGAGCAAATTTTTAACTTCTAAAAAAAGTTTTGGAAAATATTTTAATAGAGTAACCAAAACAGGAGGTGTTATTTTATTGATTACTGGTATTTTAATAGCAACCAATCAAATTCAAATAATTAGTTATTATATTTTGACAACCTTTCCTTTCCTTACTAGTCTTGGCTAATGAGTTATATTTCTATACTTGGGATTTTCGTAGCAGACATTAGCTTCTCTGGTAACAAGATTCCAACTATAGGTGAAACAATATTAGGTGATAGTTATAACATTGGACCAGGCGGAAAAGGATGCAACCAAGCAATAGCGATCTCTAGATTAGGTGGCAATGTAAGCTTCATTTCAAAAATAGGAAATGACGAATATGGTAAGCTTGCGATAAATAAACTTAAAAAAGAAAACATAAGTATTTCCAACGTAATTATCTCTAAAGAACACCAAACAGGCGTTGCTGGTATTTTAGTTGATAAAAACAACGGAAAAAATGCAATTAATGTTATTGTGGGAGCACCTTCAACATTTAAGGTTAATGAAGTTAATCTTGAAGTAATAAAAAAATCTAAAATTTTTTTGACTCAATTAGAAATACCAAAAGAAGTAACATTAGCTTGTTTAAAAATTGCAAAAGATAATGGTGTCACAACAATTTTAAATCCAGCTCCAGCATCAAGTCTTTCAAAGAAATTTTTTAGCTTAATTGATTATTTTACTCCAAATGAAACAGAAGCAGAGTTTTATACTGGAGTTAAAATATTTAATAAAAAAAATGCAAAACAAGCTTCAGATAAATTATTAAAGTTAGGAATTAAAAAAATTATAATAACTCTTGGAGAAAAAGGGTTATTTTATTCAGATGGAAAAGATGAATTATTTTTAAAAGCAAATTCAGTAAAAGTGATTGACACAACTGGAGCTGGCGATGCATTTAATGGTGGTTTTTCTTATGCATTATTGAAAGGAAAAAAAATAAGTGAATGCTTAGAGTTAGCCAACAAAGTTGCAGGACTATCAACTTCTAAGTTAGGTGCTGGCGATTCAATGCCTTTTTTAAAAGACTTAGATTAAATCAATTTTCAGGTTTAAATATTAAACAAAGACCATTATTACAAAATCGTTTTCCATCTTTTTTTGGACCATCATTAAAAACATGTCCATGATGCACGCCACAGTTTGAACAATGGTATTCTGTTCTTGCCATGCCAAACGAATAATCCACTTTTGTTTTAAAAGCACCCGGTAAGGCTTCTGAGAAAGACGGCCATCCAGTTCCACTGTCAAATTTAGATTTAGAGGCAAAGAGCTTGGCACCACAGTTTGCACAATGATAAAATCCTTCCCTTTTTTCTTTATTTAGTTGACTTGAAAAAGGGCGCTCTGTTCCTTCATTGAGCATAATATTTTTTTGCTCACTAGTTAGGTCTTGATTTAAAATTTTTTTGGTTGCCGCAAATATAAAGCTACACGGAAAAAATATAGCTGAAGTTATAGACATCCCTATAATCTTCAATAATTTTCTTTTGATCATACTTTTAAAATTTTATCCAATTCACCGCTTCGATTAGCTGACTGAAGTTGGTCGTTGCCGCCCACATAATGATCACCTATGAAAATTTGAGGAATTGTTCTTGCTCCGTTAGTTCTCTGTAACATTTCTTTTGCTTTAGCAGGGTCTTTCCATATATTAAATTCTTCAATTTCAACATTCTTAGTTTTAAGCAATGCTTTTGCAGCATTACAATAAGGGCAAGGATCTCCAGAATACATTGTTACTTTTTTCATAGTTATTTATATATCATTTATTTTAACTTTTTCTCTCATTTTTTTTCTTTGTAATTTAAATTTTTTACGGTGCTTTATGCTTTTGTTATGAACTCTTTCTCTCCACAACCTGAAAGAGGATGGTTTTAGGTTTTTTCTCATTATTTTAATTACTTCAGCCTCAATTTTCCCAGTTTTTTCCCTTATTTCCTCAAAAGTAATTCGATCAGCCCATGCAGCCCACATTATCCAATTATCATCTCTTATCTTTGGTTCAGGATTTTTTACTTTAGTTTGGGGAATTAAACTTTTTTTCTTCATTGAATTATATATATTTAAAAAATGCTTCCAGTTGATTTTTTTATTTTTTTACAAATTATCCTTTTTTTATTTATTACACCAGGACTTCCAAGGGTAGTAATAGTTTCCCATACTTTAAACTATGGATTAAAAGATTCAGTTTGGACAGCTTTTGGCGATATATCTGCTAATATTTGCCAAGGAATATTGGTTGTTTTTGTAATTGGGTCTTTGCTAAAAGACAATCCTCAGGCATTAAATTTAATGAAGTGGGCTGGCATACTTTATATAGTTTATCTAGCTTACGATACTTACACGGCTAAATTAAGCTCAATTAAATCTAGATCTAAAAAATTAAAATCTAGACTTTCTTTTTATCGTGATGGTTTTTTAGTTGCAGGTTTAAGTCCCAAAGCAATTATATTTTTTGGCACAATTTTTACTTCTTTTATAGATTTTTCAGGAAATTATTATGCTCAGTTTGTAATTTTGATGTCAACGTATGTTATTTTAGATTTTAGTACTCTTATGATTTATGGACTTGCTGCTCAAAAAGTCTCCGTTTGGTTAAAGAGCAATCCTAAAACATTAAATACAATTTCTGCGTGTGTATTGTTGATTATCGCTTTATATGTGGCAATAACTCAAAATTTTTAATAATTCTTACTGTTGTCATAACGTTCATTTCTTGTTTAAATAAATCTTTAATTAATTAATTAACAAGGGGAATAAATATGAATAAATTAGCAAAATTATTTGTCACGTTTCTTTCTGCGTTGACTCTAACATTAGCAAGTATTTCTTCATCTTTTGCAAAAGTTGAAGGGGATTACATTGTGTTAGGTGCTGCAGTATCTCTTACTGGAAAGTACTCTTCTAACGGAGTTCATACTCAAAATGGTTATAACTTAGCTGTTGAAAGAATTAATAGCATGGGTGGAGTTGAAGTTGGTGGAAAAAAATATAAGTTTGAAATCATCTATTACGATGATGAGTCAAACTCAGGTAGAGCTGCTCAGTTAGCCGAAAGATTGATTAAACAAGATGGCGTTAAGTACATGCTTGGACCATACAGTTCAGGTTTAACAAAAGCTATGGCGCCCGTTACAGAAAAATATAAAATACCCATGGTAGAAGCTAACGGTGCATCTAGATCGTTATTCACTAAAGGTTACAAATACTTATTTGCAGTGCTCGCACCAGCAAATTTATATTTAGATGTAGCAATTGATTTAGCAGTAGAAAAAAATGGTGGAAAACCAGTTAAAGTTGCCATGGCATTTGAACAAGATGCATTTTCTCAAGATGTGAGATTAGGTATTTTAGATGCAGCAAAAAGAACAGGTTCTAAAATCATTATCGACGATAAATTACCAAAAGAACTTAACGATATGGCGTCCACTTTAGCTAAAGTTAAAGCGACAAAACCTGACGTGCTAGTAGTATCTGGTCACACTAAAGGTGCTTTAACAGCAGTTAGACAGATTGCTGAAATGAAAGTTGATGTTCCGATGTTAGCTATGACTCATTGTGATGCTGCAAAATTATCTAAGCAACACGGTAAGGATTCAGAGTACGCATTGTGTGCTTCTCAATGGCACAAAACTTTATCTTATAAAGATAAATTTTTTGGTGGAGGAAAGAAGTATGACAAAGACTTTACAAAAGAATTTGGTTACGCGCCGCCGTACCAAGCAGCAGAATCATCAGCAGCTTTATTAGTATATAAAGATGCTTTTGAAAGAGCTAATTCTTTTGATACCACTAAAGTTAGAGATGCATTAGCCGCGACTGATATGCAAACATTTTATGGAAATATAAAATTTGCACCAGGTGGTCAAAATGTTTCTAAGCCAATGGTATTATTCCAAGTTATTTGTAATAAAGACGGTTCTTCGTGTGAGAACAAAGTAGTTGCTCCAACAAAATGGGCTTCTGCTAAGTTAGTTCACCCGATACCATCTTGGTCTAAAAGAAAATAATAGTTAAAGATATTAAATGCCCCCTAGTTTTTAAGGGGGCATTTTTTTTAAGTTGATTTTAAATTTATGGATTTTCTAATTTTTCAAGCACCTATGTTAATGGTTCAAGCTACGATGGACGGCTTGATTCTTGGAATTATATTTGCTCTTGTTGCATATGGAATGGCACTTCAGTGGGGTGTTATGAATATTATTAATATTGCTCAAGGTGAGCTTGTAATCATGGGAGGCTATGTTGGTTACGGTTTATATATTATGGGTATTCACCCAGCTTTTGGAGTGTTGATTGCTCCCATCATCATGTATTGCGTGGGATGGGGATTGTACAAATTAGTTATAAATAAAGTTGTAGATAGAGATTTATTTATTTCAATTTTAGCAACATTTGGAATTAGTATTTTAGCTCAACAATTAATGAATTTTTCATTTGGAGCCGATGTTGTTGTTGCTAAATCAAACTTTGGCACATTAGCTTTATTTGACAATTCAGTAACATTACCAATGTCTAAATTGTTTTCAGCAGGTGTCTGTGTAATCTCAGCAGTAATACTAGTTTTATATATGAAAAAATCAAAGCTTGGTCGAGCAATAAGAGCAACAGCTCAAAACGCAAGAGCAGCTAAGATCTTAGGCGTAGATACAGAAAAAGTTTATGCTGCAACTTTTGGAATTAACGCGGCTCTTTGCGGTATAGCTGGAGCATGTGTGGCCATGACTTTAACTTTACACCCTTACACAGGTTTACCTTACACGGTTCGATCTTTTATGATTGTAATTATTGCTGGGTTAGGAAATTTACCAGCTGTAGCAATTTCAGGAATGGGTCTCGGTGTTTTTGAAGAATGGTCAGATTATTTATTAGGAACTCAATTTAGAATAGCAGCTGTATTTTCATTGCTTGTAATAATACTTGTATATAGAAGGTTTCAGCTTGCTAGAAAAAGAGAATATTTAACATAGTAATAAAAAAAAGGAGTTTAACAATGATAGAGAAATTTAATAATATTTTTTATTTGATAATTTATTTAGTTCATTTTGCTGGAGTAGGGATGTACGCATTTAAAACAATTATAGACACCAAAAAGTTTATGAAAAAATTTGGAATTGATAAATCTGGAGCGATAGCGGTTAGATTTGCAGGTGCATTTTTATTTGCTGTATTCTTGATGTCAGTTTACGTAGGATTTGTGAGACCCGGAGGATTGGATGCAACTTGGGCTTTTTTTAATATAGTTTTTATTAATAATTTTTGTATACTTTTATGTAATTATTATTCAATTAAAATTGATAAAACTGGAGTTAGTAAAAAAACCAGTATGGAGCCGATATATGGACCATTAGCCTTTACAATTATGAGCGCAATACTTTGTTACGGTCTAGCGGATAAAATTTACATTTAAATAAAAAAAAGGAATAAAAAAGATAAAAATAAATGAATAAAAATACTTTATTATACGTTGGATTAATAATATTTGGTTTAGCTGGAGCTTTTATATTTCCAGCTTACAAACTTCAATTATCTTTT
>Ga0307986_10000162_pt1 | contig 48989 bp, 57 predicted proteins | sample EllFjometageno82_FD_203170 | JGI IMG/M metagenome (GOLD analysis project Ga0307986, IMG submission 203170) | Marine microbial communities from Ellis Fjord, Antarctic Ocean - #82 | ecosystem: Environmental > Aquatic > Marine > Unclassified | place: Southern Ocean | collected 2014-10-09 | reverse complement strand
TTTTAAAGTAAACGCTTAGGAGCGTAGTTCAATTGGTAGAGCGCCGGTCTCCAAAACCGGAGGTTGTGGGTTCGAGTCCCTCCGCTCCTGCCAAAAATTTGAATAAATATTATGAAAAATCCATTAAGATTTATACAAGAAGTTAAGCAAGAAGCCTTTAGAATTACTTGGCCAACTAAAAAAGATACTCTCACCGGTGGTCTTATGGTATTTGGCTTAGCTTCATTTGCTGCAATTTTTTTCCTTCTTTTGGATCAAATATTGAGATTTTTACTTAACTTAGTTCTAAATATAAGTTTTTAAATATGAATTGGTATATTGTTCAAGCATATTCTGGGTTTGAAAAAAAAGTAGTAGAATCTATAAAAGATATACTTATTAAGAATAAGCTAGAGTCCAGCGTTGGCGAAATGCTTATACCAACCCAAGAAGTGACTGAAGTTAAAAAAGGTAAAAGAGTAAAAAAACAAAAAAAATACTTTCCAGGCTATATCTTAGTAAAATTAGATATGACAAAGCAGGTTTTTCATTTAATTAAAAACCTCACAAAAGTTAGCGGTTTTCTGGGCTCTGGTGACGTACCCACTCCAATTTCAGAGGTTGAAATTAAAAGAATTATTGACCAAGTTTCTGAAAGTGCAATTAATCCAAAAAGTGCTATAAGTTTTGAAATCGGTGAAAAAGTTAAAGTATGCGATGGTCCTTTTGCTTCTTTCAATGGCTTAGTGGAAGAAATAGACGAGGAAAAATCAAGGCTTAAAGTTTCTGTGTCTATTTTTGGTAGAGCCACGCCGGTAGATTTAGAGTATAACCAAGTAGAAAAAAATTAATATGGCAAAAGAAGTAGCAGGATTTATCAAATTACAAATTAAAGGTGGCCAGGCTAACCCCGCACCACCCGTTGGTCCAGCGTTAGGTCAAAGAGGTATTAATATTATGGAATTTTGTAAAGCTTTTAATGAAAAAACAAAATCAATGATGGGAAAACCAGTACCTGTAGTAATCACAGTTTACAAAGACAAAAAATTTGATTTTATTATTAAAACACCGCCTGCTTCACATTACATAAAAGAAGCGGCTAAACTTAAAAGTGGATCAAAAGAACCTGGAAGAACTGTCGCCGGATTTATAACAGTGCAGCAAGCAGAAGAAATTGCAAAAGCTAAAATGCAAGATTTAAATGCTTTTGATATTAAAGAAGCAACAAAAATAATTTGTGGCTCTGCAAGGTCGATGGGTATTGAGGTAAAAGATTAATGAAAAAAAATTCAAAAAGATATAAATTACTTTTAAAAAATTCTAAAGATTTCAAATCTACTGATTTAAAAGTAATTTTAGAATTAATTAAAAAAAATTCTACGACTAAGTTTGATGAATCGATTGATATTTCTTTACGTATTGGATTAAAACAATCTAAAGGTGGAGATTTCAACTTAAGATCAGTTACAAAACTACCTGCTGGAACTGGAAAAAAATTAAAAATTGCTGTTTTATGTGAACCTGACAAAGTTGAAGAAGCTAAAAAAGATGGAGCTGATATTGCTGGTTCAGAAGATTTAATAGAAAAAATTGCTAATGGGAAATTTGATTTTGATAAATTAATTTGCACGCCTGGCATGATGGGAAAAATAGGAAAACATGGAAAAGTTTTAGGACCAAAAGGTTTAATGCCTAATCCAAAACTTGGTACTGTTTCAACAAATGTAAAAAAATCTGTCGAAGATATGAAATCTGGTTTAGTTGAAGTTAAACACGATAAAGACGGAAATATCGGAACTTCAATTGGGAGAAAAAGTTTTTCAATTGATAATTTAGCAAAAAATTTAAAACATTTAGTAGATTTTGTTAAAAAAGAAAAACCAGACGCCATAAAAGGTGAATTTATTAGAGGTATATACGTTACATCTTCAATGGGGCCCTCGCTTAAGATAAGTAATAAGAGTATTTAACATTATGATGAATAAAGAGACAAAGAAAAACTATATTAAAGAAATGAAGGAGGCATTTACCTCAAATGCATCTATCATGATTACTCATTACCAAGGATTAAATGTAGTCCAGCTTGATACCTTAAGAAAAGAACTTAGAGAAAATGGAATTTTATTTAAAATTACTAAAAATAGAATTACGAAGCTAGCTATTAAAGATTCTCCATGTAAGGATCTAGAGGTATTTTTCACAGGACCAACAGCTGCAGCTATTTCATCTGACCCATTCATGTCAGCCAGAATTTTATCAAAATTTTCAAAAAATAATAATAAATTAAAGATTGTTGCAGGTTTTATGGAGGGTAAAGTCATAGATCAAGCAGAAGTAGCAAAAATAGCTAGTTTACCTACTCTAAATGAAGCAAGGGCAAGTATTGTTGGGGTGCTAAATGCCTCAGCGCAAAACATAATTGGTATTTTACTTGCACAGAGCAAAAAAAAGGTTAGTTTATCGGCCGCGGAAGAAATTAAAAAATAATTCACAGGATTAAACAATGTCAGACCTAAATAAAATTATAGATGATTTATCAAAACTAACTGTTGTTGAAGCAGCAGATCTTTCAAAACAACTTGAAGAAAAGTGGGGTGTTACAGCAGCAGTAGCAGCAGCACCAGCAGCAGCAGGAGCTGGAAGCGGAGAAGAAAAATCTGAATTTACTGTATTCTTATCTTCTTTTGGAGAAAAAAAAATTAACGTAATCAAAGAGGTTAGAGCGATAACAGGCTTGGGTTTAAAAGAAGCAAAAGATTTAGTAGAAGCTGCACCTAAAGAAGTTAAAGTTGGAGTTGCTAAAAAAGATGCCGAAGAAATGAAAGCAAAACTTGAAGCAGCTGGTGCAAAAGTAGAATTAAAGTAAACAAAAATTTAGCTACCTTTTACTAAAGTAAAAAAACTTTAGTAAATTTTATTATTAATGGATTTATCTTTTACACAAAAAAAAAGCATTAGAAAAAACTTTGGTAAACTAGTCGAAGACTTGCCAATTCCAAACCTAATCGAAGTCCAAAAAAATTCTTATAATGAATTTCTTGTTTCTAAATCTACACACGAAGATACAGATGAACTTAAAAAAGGTATTCATAAGACTTTTCAAAGCATATTTCCAATAGAAGATGGTAATGACAAAGCTACATTAGAATATATTTCTTATAAATTAGAAAAACCAAAATTTGATGTTTTAGAATGCAAACAAAGAAGCTTAACATACTCAGCTTCTTTAAAAGCAAATTTGAGATTAGTTGTCTACGATATTGATCCAGATACGAACACTAAACAAATCTTATCAGCAAAAGAACAGGAAGTTTTTATCGGCGAACTTCCTTTAATGACAACGAGCGGAACTTTTGTTGTTAATGGTGTTGAAAGAGTTGTTGTCAATCAAATGCATAGAAGTCCAGGTGTTTTCTTTGATCATGATAAAGGTAAAACTCATAGTAGTGGTAAATTATTATTTAACTGTCGAATAATACCAGGTAGAGGTTCCTGGTTAGACTTTGAGTTTGACCCAAAAGATATCTTATATTTCAGAATTGATAGAAAGAAAAAATTACCAATTACTACTTTGCTTTATGCCTTAGACGTTACAAGAGAGAAGGTTATCGAAACTTACTATTCTCAAGATCAATTTGTCTACAATAAAGAAAGCAAAATGTGGAGTACTAAATTTATTCCAGAAAATTATAAAAGACCAATAAAATTGCCTTATGATCTAGTTGACGCTAAATCTAACAAAAAATTTTTAGATAAAGGTGAAAAGCTTAATTTAATCATAGCCAATAAATTAAAAGATAAGGGTCTTTCTAATATTCTTATTTCTAATAGTGAAATTATTGGAAAATATATAGCTCATGACATAAAAGAAAAAGATGGTGAAATTATTATTAGATCTGGCTTTGATATAACTGAAGAAGTGCTTGAAAAAATAATATTTAACGAAACTTATTCACTAAAGCTTGTAAACATTGACCCTATCAACAAAGGACCGTATTTACTAGAAACTCTAAAAGTTGAAAAAAATATTGATAAAAATGAAGCATTAAATGATATTTATAGAATTCTACGACCAGGAGAAGCGCCAACTATCGAAGTGGCTGAAGGTGTTTTTAAAAATTTATACTTTAACAAAGAACGTTACGATTTATCTGAGGTTGGACGAGTTAAATTAAATGCTAAATTAAATTTAAAGACCGATCTTAAAGATACGGTCCTTCACAAAGATGATATTCTTGCAATTATTCAGTTCATGGTCGATTTAAGAGACGGAAAAGGTGAGGTAGATGATATAGATCATCTAGGCAACAGAAGAGTACGATCTGTTGGCGAGCTAGTGGAAAATCAATTTAGAATTGGCTTACTTAGAATGGAAAGAACAGTTAAAGAAAAAATATCTACTTTTCTTGAAATAGAGTCTGCAATGCCACAGGATTTAATAAACGCAAAACCAATTACTACATCTTTAAAAGATTTTTTTGCAACATCTGCACTTTCTCAATTTATGGACCAAACCAATCCTCTTTCTGAAATTACACACAAAAGAAGAGTTTCTGCACTTGGACCAGGTGGCCTAACAAGAGAAAGAGCTGGTTTTGAAGTACGAGACGTTCATCCAACTCACTACGGAAGAATTTGTCCAATTGAAACACCAGAGGGTCCAAATATTGGACTAATAAATAGTTTAGCTACTTATTGTCAGGTAAATAAATATGGATACATTGAAAGTCCTTATAAAAAAATTATTAATGGAAAAGTTTCAAAAGAAGTTAACTATTTGTCAGCTATCGAAGAAGAAAAATTTACGATTGCACAAGCCAACTCTCCTATAAATAAAGACGGAACATTTGAGGAAGAACTTGTTTCTTGTAGGCATGATTTAAACTTCCTTCTAGCAAACAGAGACAGCGTTGATTACATTGACGTTTCACCAAAACAATTAGTTTCAGTAGCAGCAGCACTTATCCCTTTTTTAGAAAACGATGATGCCAATAGAGCACTCATGGGATCCAACATGATGAGGCAAGCTGTACCTTTATTGAAACCAGAATCTCCACTTGTTGGAACAGGAATGGAATCTGATGTTGCTTTAGACTCAGGAGTAACTATTGTCGCAAAAAGAAATGGTATAGTTGATAAAATTGATGGTAAACGTATTGTTGTAAAAGCAACTGAAGTTAAAGATCTATCACATTCGGGTGTAGATATTTATAATTTGTCCAAATTTAAAAGATCAAATCAAAATACCTGCATTAATCAAAGGCCGCTAGTTAAAGTTGGTGATACAATTAGATCTGGAGACATTATTGCAGACGGTCCTGGAACTAAATTAGGTGAGTTAGCTTTAGGAAAAAATGTAACAGTAGCTTTCATGCCTTGGCAGGGATATAATTTTGAAGACTCTATTCTAATTTCAGAAAGATGTGTAACAGATGATGTTTTTACCTCTATACATATAGAAGAATACGAGGCAATGGCGAGAGACACTAAATTAGGTGCTGAAGAAGTTACTCGTGACATACCGAATGTAAGCGAAGAAAGTTTGAGAAATTTAGATGAGTCGGGTATTGCTTATGTAGGTGCTGAAGTAAAACCTGGTGATATATTAGTAGGAAAAGTTACACCGAAAAGTGAAACATCATCAAGCCCTGAAGAGAAACTGCTAAGATCAATTTTTGGAGAAAAAGCTACAGACGTTAGAGATTCATCGCTTAAACTCAAATCAGGAGGCTCTGGTGTCATTATCGATGTTCGAGTTTTTAATAGACATGGAATTGAAAAAGATGAAAGATCTATAGCTATAGAAAGGGCTGAGATAGAATTAGTTCAAGAAGACAAACTAGTGGAAGAAGAAATTTTAAATAGAAATATTAAACTTAGAACTATTGAACTATTAACAGGTAAGCAAACAAATAAAACTTATAAATCTATTAACGCAAATACTTCCATTGCTACCGAACAGTTGAGTGGATTAAATTTAAAAGATATTTGGAAATTAAGTTTCTCCGACGATCAGTTAAATCAAAATTTATTAAAACTAAAAAAACAATTCGATGAAGCTAGTGAAGACGTCAAACTAAGGTTTGAAGATAAAGTTATAAAAATTAAACAAGGTGATGACTTACTACCCACTGTAATGAAAGTCGTTAAAGTTTTTGTCGCTGTTAAAAGAAGATTAATGCCAGGTGATAAAATGGCTGGAAGACATGGTAACAAAGGTGTTGTTAGTAAAATAGTTCCAGTTCAAGATATGCCTCATATGGCTAACGGTAAACCAGTAGACATTGTTTTAAATCCTTTAGGTGTTCCTAGTCGAATGAACGTAGGTCAAATATTAGAAACCCATCTTGGTTGGGCTTGCTCAGAACTAGGAGATCAAGTAAAAAAATATTTAAAAGATTTTGACAAAACTATCGAAGAATTGAAGGACAAATTAAAAGCTGTCTATGGCTCAGAATATTTTAACAATGTTGTAAGCAAGTTAAATAAAAAGGAATTATTTGAACTCGTGCAAAATATTTCAAATGGAATACCTATTGCAACGCCAGTTTTTGACGGCGCTTCAACTGACGACATTAAAGTTATGTTAGATCTAGCTAAACTACCAAATTCAGGACAAACAACCTTATGGGATGGTTTAACAGGTGAAAAATTTGACAGGCCAGTAACCGTTGGAATTATCTATATGTTAAAGTTAAATCACCTTGTCGAGGATAAAATTCATGCCAGGTCAACTGGCCCTTACAGCCTTGTTACCCAACAGCCATTAGGAGGAAAAGCCCAATTAGGCGGACAAAGGTTTGGAGAAATGGAAGTATGGGCATTAGAAGCTTATGGCGCATCCTATACGCTTCAAGAGATTCTTACAGTTAAATCAGATGATGTTGCTGGTAGAACTAAAGTTTACGAAACTATTGTTAAAGGTAACAACAACTTTGAATCAGGAGTTCCTGAATCATTTAACGTGTTAATTAAAGAAATTAGAGCCTTAGGGTTAAATATTGAATTGAACTAATATGGAAAAAAACTTAACAAAACAAACTTATCACAATCAAAATAACTTACCTGAGAATAATTTTAGTAGTATAAAAATTACTTTAGCAAGCCCAGAAAAGATAAAATCCTGGTCATTTGGAGAAATTAAAAAACCAGAAACAATTAATTACAGAACTTTTAGACCAGAAAAAGACGGTCTTTTTTGCGCAAGAATATTTGGCCCGGTAAAAGATTATGAATGTCTCTGTGGTAAATATAAAAGAATGAAATTTAGGGGGATTATCTGTGAAAAATGTGGAGTAGAAATCACAAAATCAAATGTAAGAAGAGAAAGAATGGGACACATAGACCTAGCATGTCCAGTTGCTCATATTTGGTTTTTAAAATCATTACCAAGTAGAATAGCCCTTGCCATAGACATGAAGCTTAAAGATGTTGAAAGAGTATTATACTTTGAAAGTTTTATAGTTGTTGAACCTGGTTTAACTACACTAAAAAAGGGTGATTTAATTTCTGAAGAACAGTTAATTAAAGCTCAAGAAGAATTTGGTGAAGATGCTTTTCAGGCTGGCATAGGAGCAGAAGCTGTTAGGGAAATTTTAATAAATATAGACTTAGCAAAAGAACAGAAAAAATTACGTGCGGCTTTAGAGACGATTAAATCTAAAGTTACAGAAGAAAGAACAATCAAAAGATTAAAACTGGTCGAGTCATTTATTGACTCTGGAAATAAACCTGAATGGATGATTTTAACAACAGTACCTGTTATTCCACCTGAGCTACGTCCGTTAGTACCGTTGGACGGTGGAAGATTTGCAACATCAGACCTTAATGATTTATACAGACGTGTTATAAACCGTAATAACAGATTAAAAAGATTATTAGATCTCAAAGCTCCTCACATCATAGTTAGGAACGAAAAAAGAATGTTACAAGAGTCGGTTGATGCACTTTTTGATAACGGCAGAAGAGGTAGGGTTATAACAGGAACAGGTAAAAGACCCCTTAAGTCTTTAGCTGAAATGTTGAAAGGAAAGCAGGGTAGATTTAGACAAAACCTTCTTGGAAAAAGAGTAGATTATTCTGGAAGATCAGTAATTGTGGTAGGGCCAGAATTAAAATTACATCAATGTGGTTTACCAAAAAAAATGGCCTTAGAGTTATTTAAACCTTTTTTATATGCAAGATTAGATAAGCTTGGTTTAGCTACAACAATTAAACAAGCAAAAAGATTAGTAGAGAAAGAAGTTCCCGAGGTTTGGGATGCTTTAGAATTTATTACAAGAGAACATCCAATTCTATTAAACCGAGCCCCAACACTTCATAGATTAGGAGTTCAAGCTTTTGAAGTAAAATTAATAGAAGGTTTCGCAATTGAATTACACCCACTTGTTTGTGCTGCATTTAACGCTGACTTTGATGGAGATCAAATGGCGGTTCATATTCCTTTAAGTTTAGAAGCTCAACTTGAGGCAAGAGTTTTAATGATGTCTACAAATAATATTTTAAGCCCATCAAATGGAAAACCTATTATTGTACCAAGTCAAGATATTGTGCTTGGCATATATTACCTTTCTCAAGCTGATGATAAAAACGAAGAAAAACCAAAAGGTATTTTTTCAAATATAGAAGAAATTGGACAAGCTATAGAAAACAAAAACATAAGTTTACATTCCAAAATTATCTCGGTCTTCGAAACTGTAGATGAAGCTGGAAATAAAGTAGTTCAAAAATACACAAGTACGGCAGGAAGATTTTTACTAGCAAGCGTACTTCCAAAGAATCATAAAATTAAATTTACTATAATTAATAGACTTCTGACCAAGAAAGACGTTTCTGAAATTATAGACACTATATTCAGATTTTGTGGACAAAAAGAAACAGTTATATTTTGTGACCGAATTAAAACACTAGGTTTTAAGCATGCATTTAAAGCTGGCATTTCTTTTGGCAAAGATGACTTGATAATTCCTAAAACTAAAACACAATTGATTAACCAAACTAAAAAACAAATTGAAGAATATGAAAAACAATATTCAGATGGACTAATTACAAGAGGTGAAAAATATAATAAAGTTGTAGATATTTGGTCTAAGTGCACTGATACTGTAGCAAATGAAATGATGAAAGAAATTTCATCTGCGCAAAAAATTTTCCCAAATGACAGAATAGAAACAAACTCGGTTTATATGATGGCAGACTCTGGTGCTAGAGGCTCTCAAGCACAGATGAAACAATTGGCAGGTATGAGAGGCTTGATTGCTAAGCCATCTGGTGAAATAATTGAGACTCCTATTATGGCTAATTTTAAAGAAGGCCTTTCAGTGTTAGAATATTTCAATTCAACACACGGCGCTCGTAAAGGTTTAGCTGATACAGCCTTAAAAACCGCAAACTCAGGATACTTAACAAGAAGATTGTGTGATGTTGCTCAGGATTTACAGGTCACAATTAAAGATTGTGGTTCAAAATCATCAATAAATATTACTGAAGTTATTGAAGGTGGTAACATTTTAGTCAGTTTATCTGAAAGAGTTTTAGGCAGAACTCCAGCACAAGATATTAAAAACCCAATAACTGGAGAAGTTATAATCAAAAAGAAAAAGTTATTAGACGAAGCAGATTGTGAACAAATAGATGCAGCTGGTGTTAAATCTATTCAAGTTTATTCAATAATTACCTGTGCTGCTATTAAAGGCGTATGTCAAACTTGTTACGGTAGAGATTTAGCTAGAGGAAAATTAGTAAGCATAGGTGAAGCTATTGGTATGATTGCAGCTCAGTCAATCGGAGAACCAGGAACTCAACTTACAATGAGAACCTTCCACGTAGGAGGAACAGCCCAAATTAAGGAAGAGTCTCAAATCATTTCACAAAACAAAGGTAAACTAAATATAATTAATAAAAATCTTATTGAAGATTCTAAGAAAAACATAATTGTAATGGGAAGAAATACTGAACTATCTATTGAAGACCACAATGGCATTCAATTAGGCATTTATAAAGTAATTTATGGATCAAAACTATTTTTTAAAGATGGTGATATGATTGAAAAAGGTAAAAAGATTGCTGAATGGGATCCATATACACTACCTGTTATAGCTGAAACTAGTGGTGTTGTTAACTACATGGATCTTGTCGAAGGAACTTCTTTGACAGAAACTATGGATGATTCAACCGGTATTTCTTCTAAATCAGTCACTGACTGGAAATCACTTTCTAAAAATACGGAACTTAAACCTCGATTAACACTCAGAAATGATAAAGGTGAAGTTATAAAAAAAGCAGATGGAAATGTTGCCAGATATTTTTTAGTTCCAGACACTATCCTTTCTGTAAAAGATGGTCAAAAAGTTTCCGCAGGTGATGTGCTTGCCAGGTTGCCTAAAGAAACATCTAAAACTAAAGATATAACAGGAGGCTTACCTAGAGTTGCTGAATTATTTGAAGCTAGAAAACCCAAAGATAGTGCAATCATAGCCGAAAATGATGGCATGATTGAATTCGGCAAAGAAATAAGAGGTAAACAAAAAATTTCTATTGTTTCCTCGAAAGGTGTAACCTCAAACTATTTAATCCCTAAAGGTAAGCATGTTAATTTCAACCAAGGTGAAAAAATTAAAAAAGGAGAGTACTTACTTGATGGTAGTCCATTACCTCATGATATTCTAAGAATTTTAGGTGTTGAAAAACTTACAGAGTTTTTTGTCACTGAAGTTCAAGAAGTTTATAGACTACAAGGAGTCGTTATTAACGATAAACACATAGAAACTATTGTTAGACAAATGCTAAAAAAAGTTGAGATTAAAGAACCTGGTGATACAGAATATCTATTAAATGAAACAGTTGATTTGATCGACATGGTTAAGATTAACGAAGATCTTAAGAAAAATGGAAAAAAACCAGCCATATATGAAAGAATACTGTTGGGTATAACTAAAGCCTCTCTGCAAACAAAATCGTTTATATCTGCTGCTTCTTTTCAAGAAACAACAAGAGTTTTAACCGATGCTTCTATAAGAGGTAAAGTGGACTACCTTGAAGGCTTAAAAGAGAACGTAATTGTTGGAAGATTAGTACCTGCAGGAACTGGACTTACTAAAATGGGCTGGGATTCAGAGGCTAGAAAACAAGATGAGCTAAGACTAGCCGAAATAAAAAAACAACAATTAGAAACTCCTCCTATAACCGAATAATCTTTTAAAAATAGAGCAAATTAAACCTATTAAATATTGACTTTTGCCTTTTGAATGTTAGTTTAGCGCAATTTTGATAGTTAGAAGTAAGGTGGTATTTAACCTTAAACACTGACTTAAGCGGACCTTGACAACAAGGCCTACCTTTATCTTTTTTCTTCAAAATTTTACTATGCCAACTATTAGTCAACTAATTAGAAAGCCTAGAACCAAACCAGTAGCAAGAAATAAAGTTCCTGCTTTGGAAGGTCAGCCATTGAAGCGCGGCGTTTGTTTAAAAGTTTACACAACTACTCCTAAAAAACCAAACTCAGCATTAAGAAAAGTTGCAAGAGTAAGACTATCAAATGGTTTTGAGGTGACTGCTTATATCCCAGGTGAAGGACACAATTTACAAGAACACTCTGTAGTTTTACTACGTGGTGGCCGTGTAAAAGATTTACCAGGTGTACGTTATCATATTTTAAGAGGAAACTTAGACACACAAGGAATTGCTGCTAGGAAAAAAAGAAGATCTTTATACGGAACTAAAAAACCCAAATAACAATTATGTCTAGAAAAAGAAAAGCTCCAGTTAGAAAAGTTTATCCCGATCCAAAGTTTCGTTCAGAATTAGTTTCAAAATTTATCAACTGTATTATGTATGATGGAAAAAGATCTACAGCAGAAAGAATTTTATACGATGCTCTTGAAAAAATTAAAGAAACTAACAAACAGGACCCATTAAAAACATTTAACGATGCAATTGGCAATGTTAAGCCCAACGTCGAATGCAGATCTCGAAGAGTAGGAGGAGCTACATATCAAGTTCCTGTTGAGGTTAAAACAAAAAGAGCTCAGGCCTTAGCTTTAAGGTGGATAAAAGATGCTACTAGAAATAGAAAAAATAAAACTATGGCTGAAAAGTTATACTTTGAACTACTGGACGCTTCACAAAATAAAGGTGCGGCAATTAAAAAAAGAGAGGATACACATAGAATGGCAGAATCAAATAAAGCTTTTGCTCATTTCAGATGGTAATTATTTATGGCTGAAACAAAATATCCTCTAGAAAAATATAGAAATATTGGAATTATGGCACATATTGATGCTGGTAAAACTACAACGACTGAAAGAATTTTATACTATACAGGAAAAAGTCATAAAATTGGTGAAGTACATGATGGCGCTGCAACAATGGACTGGATGGAACAAGAACAAGAACGTGGAATAACAATTACCTCAGCCGCAACCACATGTTTTTGGAATGAGCACAGAATAAACATAATTGATACACCTGGGCACGTAGATTTTACAATTGAAGTTGAAAGATCTTTAAAAGTTTTAGACGGAGCAGTTTGTGTTTTCGATGGAGTTGCTGGAGTTGAACCTCAATCAGAAACTGTTTGGAGACAAGCAGATAAATATAAGGTTCCAAGAATTTGCTTTGTTAATAAATTAGATAGAACAGGTGCTGATTTCTACATGTGTGTAGACATGATTAAAGATAGATTAGGATGCAAGCCGCTAGTATTGCAATTACCTATAGGAGCAGAAGCAGAATTAAAGGGTGTAGTAGACTTAGTTAAAATGAAAGCTGTTATTTGGCAGAATGAAGATTTAGGTGCTAAATTTAATGTAATAGATATTCCAGCTGACATGAAAGAAAAAACAGCTAAATATAGGAAAGAACTTGTTGAAGCTGCTGTTGAAGAAGATGAAAAATTAATGGAAGCATATCTTGAAGGAAAAGAACCATCTGAGTCTGATCTTAAGAAGTGCATAAGAAAGGGAACTTTAGGATTTAATTTTGTCCCAATAACAACTGGTTCAGCTTTTAAAAATAAAGGTGTTCAACCCCTTTTAGATGCTGTTGTAGATTATTTACCTAGTCCTATGGACATTGGCTCAATAGAAGGCACTAAACTTGGAACCGAAGATAAAGTTAATATGAAATTTGGAGATTCTGAACCTTTTTCTGCTTTAGCTTTTAAAGTTGCAAACGACCCATTTGTTGGCTCCTTAACCTTTATTAGAATATACTCAGGAACTATTAAAACAGGAACAAGTATTTATAATTCTTCAAAAGAAAAAACAGAGCGTGTTGGTAGAATGTTACTAATGCATGCTAATAGCCGTGAAGACACGAAAGAAGCAACAACTGGTGATATAGTTGCTTTGGCAGGACTTAAGTTTACTGTTACAGGTCATACTCTTTGCGATGAAAATAAACCTATACTATTAGAACCTATGGAATTTCCAGATCCTGTAATAGAAATTGCAGTAGAACCTAAGACTAAAGCTGATCAAGAAAAAATGGGTGAAGCTTTAGCAAGACTAGCAAAAGAAGATCCTTCATTTCGTGTTACATCTGATGAGGAATCTGGTCAAACAATTATCAAAGGAATGGGAGAGTTACACTTAGACATAATTGTAGATAGAATGAAAAGAGAATTTAAAGTGGAAGCTAATGTTGGAGCCCCACAAGTAGCTTACAGGGAGACTATATTAAACTCAGCTGAGGTAACATATATACATAAAAAGCAAAGTGGAGGGTCAGGGCAATTTGCAAAAGTAACATTAAGTGTAGAGCCACTAGAACCTGGCAAAGGTAGAGAGATTGAAAATAAAATTAAAGGTGCTTCTATACCTAAAGAATTTATACCAGGAGTAGAAAAAGGTGTTGAGTCAGTTGCGGAAAGTGGAATTTTAGCAGGTTTTCCTATAATTGATTATAAGGTTACGATATTAGACGGTCTACATCACGATGTTGATTCAAGTGTTTTAGCTTTTGAAATTGCTTCTAGATACTGTTTTAAAGAACTCTGTCAACAAGCTACTTTAAAACTTCTTGAACCTATAATGAAAGTTGAAGTTGTTACACCAGAGGATTTTATGGGAGATGTAATCGGTGATTTAAATAGTAGAAGAGGTCAAGTAGGATCTACAGAACCAAGAGGTAATGCAACGGCAATTTCAGCGACAGTACCTTTAGCTAATATGTTTGGTTATATAAACAATTTAAGATCATCAACTCAAGGCAGAGCACAATATACAATGCAATTCAGTCATTATGATAAAGTTCCTCAAAACGTACAAGACGAGGTTACAAAGAAATTAGCTTAATATTATGGAAAAACAAAATATAAGAATTCATCTACGTGCGTATGACAACAAAATTTTAGATTTATCTACAGAAGAAATTGTAAATACAGCTAAAAGAACAGGAGCTCAAGTCAAAGGGCCCATCCCTTTACCAACGAGAATTGAAAAATATACTGTATTAAGATCTCCGCATATAGATAAAAAAAGTAGAGAGCAATTTGAACAAAGAACCCACAAAAGATTGATTGATATTATTGAACCAACACCACAAACAGTTGAAGCGCTAATGAAGTTAGATTTAGCATCAGGTGTAGATATAGAAATAAAAATATAGATTATGAGTTTAGGATTATTAGGAACAAAAATAGGAATGACAAGGGAATTTTTGACTAACGGTCAATCCGTTCCGGTAACAGTAATTAGAGTAGAAAAAGGAAGAGTGTTAGATGTTGTCACGAAAGAAACTAGAGGATATTCGGCGATAAAAGTAGGTTTTTTCCCAATTAAGAGTTCAAAACTTACAAACCAAATGAAGGGTTATTTTACAAAGAAAAATACAGAACCTAAAAAAATTTTAAAAGAATTTCGTTTAGATAAAGTGGAAGAATTCAAAGAAGGTAACGAAGTTGGGCTGGAGATCTTAAAAGATATTAAATTTGTTGATGTGCGATCAAAAACTATAGGTAAAGGTTTTGCAGGTGTTATGAAGAAGTATAATTTTGGAGGATTAAGAGCATCTCACGGTGTATCAGTATCTCATAGATCACATGGATCAACGGGTCAAAGACAAGATCCAGGAAGAGTTTTTAAAGGAAAAAAAATGGCTGGACACATGGGAGATAAGTTTAGAACAATGCTTAATTTAGAAATAGTTAAGTCTGATCTAGAAAATAATCTTCTTTATGTTAAGGGATCAATACCTGGTTCTAAAAATTCTACAATTCTAGTAAGGCAGTCAATTAAAAATGTTAGAAGAAAAACATTATCAGAAAAAATTGAAGCTAAAGTAAAAGCTGCCGCAGCAAACAAGGGTAAAAAATAAACTATGAAATTAAACTTACTAAATCTTGAAGGTGGTCAAACTGGAACTATTGTTATATCAGACGAAATAATGAATTTAAAATTCAACCACAAATTAGTTAAATATGTAATTGACTGGCAGTTAAATCATCAAAAACCAAGAACAGCTAAAACAAAACAAAGAAATGAAATAAGAGGCTCAACTAAGAAAATTTACGCACAAAAAGGAACGGGGCAAGCTAGACACGCGAGTAAAAAAGCACCTTTATTTGTTGGCGGCGGTCAAGCACATGGTCCAAAAGGTGCGGTTTATAAAATAAAAAAAATAAATAAAAAAGTTAGAAAATTAGCCCTCGCCCAAACTTTAGCCAAAAAAAATGCTGACAAACAACTGCATATTTTATCAGACGTTGTAAAAGAAGTAAAAAAAACAAAGGATTTTAATAAATTTTTAAATAACAATAAGTTATCAAATGTTTTAATTGTTTCGGATAAAGATTCAGAAAAAAACTTTGTAAGATCGGCAAGAAATATAAAAAACATCAAAGTAATAAGAGATGAAGGAGCTAACATTTACGATATGCTCAAATTTACAAATGTAGTTATAACTTCAAGCTCAATGAAGAGAATAGAAACAAGGTTATTAGATGAAAAAAATTAATTTTATAGACTCCATAAGACAACCAATCATAACAGAAAAAGCAACGATACTTTCTGAACAAAATAAAACTGTATTTAAAGTTCATGCTGGTGCTAATAAGATGTCTATTAAAAAAAATATAGAAAAATTATTTAAAGTTTCGGTTGTAAAAGTTAATATAATAAATCAAAAAAGAAAAAAAAAAATTAAACAAGGTAAATTATCTATTAAGCCAGGATACAAAAAAGCAATTATAACACTTAAAAAAGGTCAAAGTATTGATCTGACCACAGGAATTTAAACATGGCATTAAAATCATTTAAACCCTACACAAAATCGTCACGAGGAACAGTTCTCGTAGATAAAAGTGGTCTATGGAAAGGTAATCCATACAAACCTTTAACAGTTGGTCAGCATTCGACTGGTGCAAGAAACAACATGGGAAGAATAACCTCAAGACACAGAGGTGGCGCACATAAACATAAATATAGAATTATAGATTTCTACAGATCAAAAAGAAATATTAAAGGCATTGTAGAAAGAATTGAATACGATCCAAACAGAACTAGTTATATTGCTTTAATTAAATATGAAGACAATGATATGAAATATATAATTTGCCCACAAAATTTAGCAGTTGGCGACACAGTCGAAGCTGGAAAAAAAGTTGAAATTAAAGTTGGTAATTGTTTAGAGTTAAATGAAATTCCTCAAGGTAGTTCAATACATAATATTGAATTAGCGCCTAATACAGGTGGTAAAATGGCAAGATCTGCAGGTTCATCGGCAACCTTAACAGGGTTTGATGGAGATCATGCAATAATAAGATTAGGTTCAGGTGAAACAAGAAAAGTCAGCAGTAAATGCATGGCTACACTTGGTTCTGTTTCAAACCCAGATCAAAAAAATATTAAAATTGGTAAGGCAGGAAGAACGAGATGGAAAGGACAAAGACCTCAATCCAGAGGTGTAGTAATGAATCCGGTTGATCACCCTCATGGTGGTGGTGAAGGTAAAACTGCAGGTGGAAGAAATCCAGTTTCTCCTTGGGGACAATCTGCAAAAGGTTTAAAGACTAGAAAACCACAAAGAAGTGATAAATTAATAATTTCAAGAAGAAAGAAAAGAAAATAATTATGGCTAGATCTGTCTGGAAAGGACCATTTGTGCATCCAAGTTTATTAAAAAAAATTGATAGACTTAAAGAGGGTACTGGAGATAAAAGACCTATTAAAACCTGGTCAAGAAACTCGACTATAATCCCTGACTTTGTTGGTCATAGTTTTTTAATACACAACGGAAAATCTTTTATACCTATTACAGTTTCTGAAGAAATGGTTGGTCACAAATTAGGTGAATTTGCTTTGACTAGAACTTTTAGAGGACATACACCAGCTGATAAAAAAGCAGCACCAGCAGCCAAACCAGGAGGAGCAGGTGGAAAAAAATAATATTTCAGTTACAGCAGTTAATAAAAACGTGAGATCAAGTACACGTAAAATAGCTTTAATTTTGGACTTTATTAAAGGAAAAAAAGCAGATGTTGCAATAAGAGACTTAGAATTTACAAGAAAAAGAATAGCCCACGATGTTAAAAAAACTGTAAAATCAGCTATAGCCAATGCAGAAAATAACTACCAATACGACATTGACAATTTATATATAAAAGAAGCATATGTAGGAAAATCGATTGTTATGAAAAGATTTAGACCAAGAGCAAAAGGAAGAGCAAGCCCTATTAAAAAACCTTTTGCTAGAATTACAATTGTTCTTGGAGAAAAAAAAGAAATTAAAGAAGTGGTAAAGAAATAAAAAATGGGACAAAAAATTAATCCAATAGGTTTTAGATTAGGCGTAAACAGAGGCTGGGACTCTGTTTGGTTTGCTAAAAAAAAAGATTTTGGAAAATACTTGATTGAAGATTTTAAGATAAGAAAATACATTAAAAAAAATATCGTAAATTCAGGTGTTTCAGATATTATTATAGAAAGATCTGGAAAAAAATTAATATGCTCAATACACACTTCAAGACCAGGTTTTGTAATAGGTAAAAAAGGTGCAGATATAGAAAAAATAAAAAAAAATATACTTAAAATTTCTAGTGACACAGAAGTAACTGTGAACATTAAAGAAATAAAAAAGCCAGAACTAAACGCTTATTTGATAGCAGAAAATATTGCTACCCAGCTAGTCAAAAGAATTGCATTTAGAAGAGCAATGAAGAGAGGAATGCAGTCTGCCTCTAGACTTGGTGCACTGGGAATTAAAGTTATGATTAGTGGAAGATTAAATGGTACAGAAATTGCAAGAACCGAATGGCAAAGAGATGGTAGCATACCATCTCACACTTTAAGAGCAAACATTGATTACGGAACAGCAGAAGCTTTGACAACTTATGGAATTATAGGAATAAAAGTTTGGGTTTACAAAGGTCAAATTTATAAAAAAGATGTTGAAAATGAAAAAAAAGAAAGAGTGAAAAGTAAAAATGTTACAGCCAGTTAGAACAAAATTTAGAAAAGCTTTTAAAGGTAGAATACATGGAAAAGCTACCAGAGCTGCAGTATTGAACTATGGAGCGTTCGGGCTTAAAGCTCTTGAGCCGGAAAGAATTATCGGCAAACAAATTGAATCAGCAAGAGTTGCCTTAACAAGATACATGAAAAGAACTGGCAGAGTTTGGACTAGAATATTTCCAAATATACCAGTTTCTAAAAAACCAACAGAAGTTAGAATGGGAAAAGGTAAAGGAGCTCCCGAATATTACGCATGTAGGGTTAAACCAGGAAGAATTATTTTTGAAGTTGATGGTGTGACAGAAGAAGTTGCTAGGATAGCACTTTATAAAGCATCAGCAAAACTACCAATTAAAACAAAATTTATTAAAAGATAAACATGGCTAAAAATAAAAAAGAAGATAAAAAACTAACAAGTGAACAAGCTGTTAAAAAAATCCAAACTTTAAAAAAAGATTTATTTAACATAAGATTTAAGAAAATTAACGGGCAGGTAGAAAATCCTGCACAATATAGCGAAATAAAAAAAAGTATAGCCAGACTATATACAACTTTAAACGCAAAGGTTTTAAAATGAGCAAAAGAGTATTAAAAGGAAAAGTTGTTAGTTCAAAAAGTAACAAAACAATTGTAGTTGCAGTGGTTAGAAAATTTCAACATCCTTTTTTTGGAAAAGTTATATCAAGAACAAAAAAATATCACGCACATGACGAAAAAAATAAATTTAAGGAAGGTGACAATGTCCAAATTACAGAATGTTCTCCTATTTCTAAGAAAAAAACTTGGGAGGTATTAGAAAAATGATACAAAATCATACTGAATTAACAGTTGCCGATAATACGGGAGCAAAAAGAGTTGAGTGTATAAAAGTTCTTGGAGGCTCTAAAAGAAGATACGCAGGTGTAGGTGACTTAATAGTAATAACTGTTAAGGATGCCATACCAAAAGGTAAAGTTAAAAAAGGTTCCGTGCACAGAGCTGTAGTAGTTAGAACAAGAAAAGAAATTTTTAGAGATGATGGTTCAAAAATACAATTCGACCATAATGCAGTAGTGCTGACAGATGAAAAAGGAGAACCAATGGGGACAAGAATATTTGGACCTGTTACAAGAGAGCTAAGAGCATCAGGACACACTAAAATTATATCATTAGCACCGGAGGTAATTTAATTATGCAGATTAAAAAAGGAAACCAAGTAAAAGTGATTACCGGAAAAGACAAAGGTAAAACAGGTGAAGTGATAGAAATCAACAGAAAGATGAATACAATAAAAATTAAAGCAATCAATCTTGTAAAAAGACACACAAAACCAACTAAAGAAAATAAAGGTGGAATTATTTCAAAAGAAAGTTTTATACATTATTCAAACGTTAAAAATTTAGAGAAAAAAAAAGAAAGTATAAAAAAATAGATCAATGACTCCAAGATTAAAAAATACATATCAAAAAGAAATTTTGCCTAAATTAATGACAAAATTAAAATGTTCTAACAAACATCAAGTTCCAAAAATTACAAAAATAGTCCTAAATATAGGCTTGGGAGAAGATGCGACAGATACAAAAAAAATCAAAGCTTGCCAAGACGATTTAACTTCAATTGCTGGTCAAAAAGCAATAGTAACCAAGTTTAAAAAATCAATTGCAAATTTTAAAACAAGAAAAGGTTTTTCAGCCGGTGTTAAAGTAACTTTAAGATCAGCAAAAATGTATGAATTTATGGATAGACTGGTAAATATAGCACTTCCAAGAATTAAAGATTTTAGAGGATTGAGTTCTAATGGTGTAGATAAATTTGGTAACTATAGCTTCGGTATTAAAGAACACCTTATTTTTCCTGAAATAAATTACGACAAAGTAGATAAAATCAGGGGTATGGATATTACACTTGTCACAACAAGCAAAACAAAAGAAGGAACAGTTGAACTTTTAAAGGAATTTAATTTTCCTTTAGACACAACAACTAAAAACTAACATTATGGCAAAAACAAGCGCAATACAAAAAAACATAAAGAGAATTAAGCTAACAAAAAAATTCTCAAAAAAAAGAGCTGCATTAAAGAAAATTATTAAAAATAAAGAATTACCTTTAGCAGACAGGTTTGAAGCACAGCTTAAACTTAATAAACTGCCAAAAAATTCTGCAAAAATAAGAGTGGTAAACAGGTGTGAAATTACAGGTAGACCACATGGTGTTTACAGAAAATTAAAAATATCAAGAATAGCTCTAAGAGAAATGGCATCATCTGGAAAAATTCCAGGAATGACTAAATCGAGCTGGTAAGGAAAAAAAATATGACTTTAAATGATCCGATAGGAGATATGTTTACGAGAATTAGAAATGGACAATTGAGATTGCTAACAAAAGTCGAAATGCCATCATCAAATTTTAGGCTTAAAGTTTTAGAAGTTTTAAAAAATGAGGGTTTTATTGCTAGTTATCATATTGAAAAAAAAGACAAGAATAAAGTGTCACTAGTTGTCGATTTAAAATACTACGAAGGTACTCCTGTAATAAAAGAAATTAAAAGAGTTTCTAAACCAGGTAGGAGAGTTTTTTCAAGCGCTACTAGCATACCGAGAATTCAAAATGGTTTAGGTTTAGCAATTATATCAACTAATAAAGGAGTAATGTCTGACATCGAAGCTAGAAAGAATAACGTCGGTGGAGAAATTATCTGTAGAGTATTTTAATGTCTAAAATTGGAAAAAAAAATATATCAATACCTAAAGATTCATCAGTTAAATCTGAAAATGGATTGATAACTATAAGTGGTCCTAAAGGCACTAAACAACTTACGGTAAACGATAAAATGTTTTCTACAAAAATTAATGAAAATAATGAATTTAATATTATGCCATTAGCTACAAAAAATTTAGATAAAAAAACATCAATAATGTGGGGCACTTACAGAAGCTTAATTAATAATGCAGTTCTAGGAGTAAGCATTGGGCATACAAAAATACTCGATATCACTGGGGTTGGATTTAGGGCAAATTTAAAAGGTGAAGTGTTAAACCTGCAACTAGGCTTTAGTCATGATATAAATTTTAAAATACCAAGCGATGTTAAAATTTCTGTTGAAAAACAAACTGTTATTACAATCACAGGAGTTGACAAAGAGTTAGTCTCTAAAGTTGCCTCAGATATTAAAACATTTAAACCAGTAGAGCCTTATAAAGGTAAAGGAATTAGAGAAAGAGGTCAATTCGTCCTTAGAAAAGAAGGTAAGAAAAAATAATATGAAAAAAATTAATAATACGAAAAAAAGAGAAACCAGAAATAGAAAAAAATTAAAAGACGTTGCTGTAAATAGGCTTAGAATATCAGTGTTTAAATCTCTAAAAAATATTTCAGCTCAAATTATTGACGATAAGTTAAAAAAAACTCTTGTTTCTGTTTCATCTATTGAAAAAGAAATAAAATCTAATAAAATGAAAAAAATAGACGCCTCAGTTTTAGTTGGAGAAATTTTAGCAAAAAGAGCTGCTGAGAAAAAAATTACTAAAGTTTATTTTGATCGTGGACCTTATAGATATCACGGAAGAATTAAAATGTTTGCCGATACATTGAGGAAAAATGGAATGGAGTTTTAAATGGCTGAATGGCAGAAAAAAAAAAGTGAATATAAAGAGAGATTAGTTGGAATAAACAGGATTACAAAAGTAGTTAAAGGTGGAAGAAGATTTGGTTTTGCTGCATTAGTTGTTGTTGGAAATGAAAAGGGATCAATTGGAATTGGACAAGGTAAATCAAAACAAGTGCCGGATGCAATAAAAAAAGCAACACAAGACGCAATAAGAAATTTAGTTAAAATCTCTCTTAAAGACGGTAGAACACTACACCACGATGTTAGAGGCAGAAACGGTTCGGGAAAAGTTTTATTAAGATCTGCGCCTGCAGGTACTGGAATTATTGCCGGTGGTCCTATCAGAGCGGTTTGCGACGTTCTTGGAATACAAGATGTAGTTGCAAAATCTCTTGGTTCTGCCAATCCGCATAACATGGTAAAAGCTTCAGTTAATGCTTTGTTAGCACAGCGTTCACCAAAACTATTATCTGCGATGCGAGGAAAAAAAATTTCAGAAATTATATCTAAAAGAGAAAACACAAAATGAAATTAAATACTTTAGTAAAAACAAACGTTAAAAAAATTAGACCAGGTAGAGGTATTGGTTCAGGCAAAGGTAAAACTGGTGGACGTGGTATCAAAGGACAAAAATCAAGATCTGGAGTTGCAATAAAATCTTTTGAAGGCGGTCAAACACCGCTTTACCGAAGGTTGCCAAAAAGAGGATTTAAATCTCTATTTTTAAAAAATACAGCTATTATTAATCTATCTCATCTACAGAAATTTCATGATAATAAAAAAATAGATCTGAGCCTACTTGTTGACCTTAAACTTCTAAAAGAAAAAAAAATAATTAATAAAAAATATCTTAAATTAAAAATACTTGGTGACGGTGATCTAAAAAACAAAATTAACTTAACTGCAAATTTTGTATCTAAGCAAGCTCAAACTAAAATAGAAAAAGCAGGCGGAACTATTAATATTATCGCAAAAAAACAAACTCAAGTTAAAAAAATAAAATCTAGTAGCTCTCCAGAAATTCCAAAAAAATAGAAAGTTTAATGTCTAACGAAAATATTAATCAAGGTGCATTTGCTAAAGCTAACGATCTCAAAAGTAGAATTTTTTTCACGATTGCTATCTTGATTGTTTATAGACTTGGAACGTATGTACCTTTAGCTGGTATTGACCCTCAGGCATTAACTCAAGTAATGAATGATTCCCAAAAAGGTCTTCTTGGAATGTTTAACGTATTTTCAGGTGGTGCAGTTTCACGTATGGCAATTTTTGCGCTTGGAATAATGCCCTACATATCAGCATCAATTATTATTCAATTATTAACCGGTGTGTCTGATTATTTTAAAAATCTTAAAGAACAAGGAGAGTCTGGAAGAAAACAAATTACGCAATTGACTAGATACGGAACTGTATTTATAGCTATTTTACAGGGTTATGGCGTTTCTGTAGGTTTAGAAAATGCAGGGACGCTTGTTCTTGATCCAGGCATGTCTTTTAAATTAACAACAACCATCTCACTAGTTGCTGGCACAACATTCTTAATGTGGCTTGGAGAGCAAATTACTTTAAGAGGAGTTGGTAACGGAATATCATTGATAATATTTTCGGGAATTGTTGCCGAAATTCCTAGGGCATTAGCATCAACTTTTGAATTAGGTAGAACTGGGGCCTTATCAGCAACACTTATTGTAATAATTTTTATATTAATTATTTTTACGGTTCTTTTTATAGTTTTCTTCGAAAGAGCAATGAGAAAAATTTTAATAAACTACCCTAAAAGACAAGTAGGGAATAAAGTATATGGTGGTGAATCTTCTCATTTGCCTCTTAAGATTAATACCGCGGGAGTGATACCTGCAATTTTTGCTTCTGCCTTATTATTGCTCCCTGTAACTTTGAGTAATTTTGGATTTTCAGACTCAGAAATGTTTTTAAGTATATCTTCAATGTTTACTCAGGGACAACCACTTTATATGTTGCTATACGCATCAGGTATTATTTTTTTCTCTTTTTTTTATACATCAATCGTGTTTAACCCAAAGGAAACTGCTGAAAACTTAAGAAAATATGGAGGTTATATTCCAGGAATAAGACCAGGTGAAAGATCCGCTGAATATATTGAAACTATTTTAACACGATTAACTACTATTGGGGCAATTTATTTAACATTCGTATGTTTGATGCCAGAATTTTTAATTTCAAAATACCCAATACCCTTTTACTTAGGAGGTACATCAATTTTGATTGTTGTCGTTGTAGCTATGGATACAGTAACTCAAGTCCAAACTAGATTAATGAGTTCACAATATGAATCGTTAATTAAGAAAACAAAATTTGGTAAGTAGATAATGGTATTACGTCTTAAATGAACGTTATTATATTTGGACCACCAGGAGCTGGCAAAGGAACACAGTCAGATTTTATTGTAAAAAAATTTAATCTTTTTAAATTGTCTACTGGAGACCTGTTAAGAGAGGAAATTAAAAAAAAATCTCTTTTAGGTATAGAGATAGCTTCGGTAGTCAATTCTGGATCTCTTGTTTCAGATAAAATTATAAACAAACTTATTGAAAATATTGTTTCAAACAAAAACTATAAAAATAAAATAATCTTTGACGGGTACCCTAGAAATAAATCACAAGCTGAAATTTTAAACTTAATGCTTATCAAACATGATCAAAAAATTGATCTAGTTATAAAATTAAAAGTATCTTTAGATGTAATAAAAAAAAGAATTACCGGGAGAATGGTTTGCTCAAAATGTGGAAATACCTATAATGAGTTCTTTAATCTACCTAAAAAAAACACTACATGCTGCGAAAAAAAATTTTTAATAAAAAGAGATGATGATAGTCTTGATGTAGCAGTTAAAAGATTTAAAACCTATGAACAATCTACGGAACCAGTATTAGATTTTTATAAAAAATTGAATCTAATAAAGGATGTAAACGGGGAAGCAAGTATTAGTGATATTTATCAGGAAATTAGCACATATTTAAACGTTATAGAGGGTTGACTTTACATAATAACGCCATATAACTACGTTTTTAAAAACTTATACACAATAAACTATGGCCCGAATAGCCGGAATTAACATTCCTCCGAATAAAATTATAAGCATAGCACTAACTTATATTCATGGAATAGGTTTACATTCATCAAAACTAATTTGCGAAAAACTCAGTATATCCCAAGATGTTAGAGTAAATAGTTTAACTGAAGATCAACTTCTTAAAATTACAGAATACATCAATACTAATCATAAAGTAGAAGGTGACTTAAGAAGAGAGATTTCTCTAAACATAAAAAGACTTGTAGACTTAGTTACTTACAGAGGAACTCGTCATAAAAAAAAACTTCCTGTGAGAGGACAACGTACACACAGCAATGCCAGAACAAGAAAAGGTAAAGCGGTTGCCATAGCTGGTAAAAAACTTACACCATTGAAAAAATAATTAATTTATGAATAAAATTAACGAAGATAAAAAAAATTTTAAAAGTACAAAAGATGAAAATTCTAAAGTAGAAAAGAAAGTTGCATCTGTTAAAGCTGAAAAACCATCTGGAAAAGTTTCTTCATTTAAAAAAAAGAAAAAAGTAAAAAGAAATATTATTTCTGGAGTTGCCTACGTTTACTCAACTTTTAACAATACAATAATTTCTATAGCTGATGAAAGTGGAAATGTTATTGCCTGGTCCTCTGCAGGTGCTAAAGGTTTTAAAGGATCAAGAAAATCCACACCTTACGCCGCACAAGTTGCTGCGGACGACGCTGGTGGAAAAGCCTATGAGCAAGGTTTACGCACTCTAACAGTCGAAGTTAAGGGCCCTGGATCAGGAAGAGAAACTGCATTAAGAGCATTTCAATCAAAAGGATTTAAAATTACATCGATTAAAGACACAACACCTATGCCTCATAATGGGACAAGGCCACCAAAAAGAAGGAGAGTATAATGCAAACAGCAAATAATATTATTGATAAAAATTGGAAAGCTTTAATAAAACCAAATAAGTTAGAAATAACAAGTAATGACGATAAGTCTACAGCAAGTGTTGTGGCAGAACCGTTAGAAAAAGGATTTGGTCAAACTCTTGGAAATGCTCTAAGAAGAATATTGCTTTCTTCTATTCAGGGAGCGGCAGTAACAGCAGTCCAAATAGATGGTGTTCTTCATGAATTTTCCTCAATCAAAGGTGTGAGAGAAGATGTTACGGATATAGTATTAAATGTTAAAAATTTAGCAATAAAATCTTCTGTGAATGCACCTAAAAAAATTATCCTCGACGTTAAAGGTCCTAAAGAAGTAAAAGCTAAAGATATTACTTTACCAGCAGAAATAGAAATTTTAAACCCAGAACAAGTTATTTGTAATTTAGACGAAAAAACTAATTTCCACATGGAATTGATAGTAAACACAGGAAAAGGATACGTTCCATCAACAAAAAACAAAGGTGAAGATAGTCCATTAGGATTAATTGCAGTCGACTCATTATTTAGTCCTGTAAAAAAAGTTTCCTATACAGTAGAAAATACAAGAGCCGGTAGTGCTTTAGACTATGACAAATTAGCTATGAGCATAGAGACAAATGGTACGGTTAATGCAGAAGATGCTATTGCTTATGCAGCAAGAATTTTTCAAGATCAGCTTTCTATGTTTGTCAATTTCGACGACCCACAAGAAGTTGTTAAAGAAGTAAAATCAACCGAACCTGAATTTAATAAAAATCTATTAAAAAGAGTAGAAGAACTTGAACTTTCTGTAAGATCAATGAATTGTTTGAAAAATGATAACATTATATATATTGGTGACTTAGTTCAAAAAACTGAACCAGAAATGTTGAGAACACCAAATTTTGGAAGAAAATCACTTAATGAAATTAAAGAAGTTTTGAGCACTATGTCTTTATATCTAGGTATGGAAATACCTAATTGGCCACCTGATAACATAGCTGAGATGTCAAAAAAATTGGAAGAAAACAATTATTAAGATATGAGACATGGTTTAGGACATAGAAAATTAAACAGAACTTCAGAGCATAGAAAAGCTTTGTTCCAAAATATGCTTAATTCACTTATTAAATATGAGCAAATAACGACAACACTACCTAAAGCTAAAGAGTTAAAACCTCTTATAGACAAAGTGATTACTATAGGAAAAAAAAACAATTTAAGTAATAAAAAAAGATTATTTTCAAAGCTTCAAGACAGGAGCTCAGTTGTGAAAGTTTTCGATGTTCTTTCAGCTAGGTATGTAAAAAGACAAGGTGGTTACTCAAGAGTCTTAAAAGCTGGATTTAGATATGGAGACGACGCCCCTCTAGCTATTATTGAACTAGTAGACAGAGACGTAGAGGCTAAAAAAGTTGATAAGCCAAAAAAAATTGAAACTAAAGAAAAAAACGTTACACCAGCTGTGGCTGCAAAATAATTTTTTAGTATATTTTTCCTATGATCAAAAAGTACGAGGTAGAGAAAGACTTTCATAATACACGTTTTGATAGATGGTTTAAAAATAAAGTTTTAGATATTCCACAAGGATTAATAGAAAGAATTATAAGAAAAAATCAAGTAAAAATTAACGGAAAAAAAACTAAAAGTTCTTACCGTGTTCAGGAAAATGACGTAATTGAAATTTTCAATATTGAAAAGGTTAAAAAAACTGAAAAAAATTTAATTACTCAATATGTTCCATCTATCACAGAAAAAAATAAATACGACGATTTTATTATAGAAAATAATGAAAATTTTATTGTTATAAATAAACCTGCCGGCATAGCAGTTCAGTCTGGAACAAAATCTTTTAAAAATGTTGTCGACACCTTGAGAAAGACAAAATATTTTGAAAACTCAAAACCTTTTATAGTACACAGGCTAGACAAAGAAACTTCAGGCATCTTAATAGTAGCCAAGACAAGAGAATATGCTCAATTATTTACATCATTGTTTCGGATAAGAAAAATTCATAAAACATATTTAGCTGTGGTTTACGGAGAGGTGTCTAAAGAGATAAAAGTTTTAGAGGATGATCTGGTGGTTTATGAAAAAGAAAGAAAAATTATTCAAAAAGCAACTTCATATATTAAAATTTTGAAAGGTGGGTCTGAATATTCTTTATTAGAATTAAGACCTATTACAGGAAGAAAACATCAACTTAGAAAACAACTATACAACATAGGTAACTCTATAATTGGAGATGATAAATATTACGTTAAAAGAGGTAAAGATTTTATAAAGAGTAAAAATTTAATGTTACATGCTCATGAAATAAAATTTATGATTAATAATGTAAAATATAATTTTAAAGCAGATTTTAATAAAGAATTTAGTGATTTTCTAGTCAAAAAAGATTTAAATATTTTTTAAATTTTTCAAAAAAACGTCTCTTAGTTTATTTTCCATATTTGTAATTTTTTTCCCCCCCTCAACTCTTACTGATGTAATTTTTGTATTATCTAACCCACACGGAATTATTTTTTTATAGTGTTTCAAATCATTGTCTATGTTGATTGAAAAACCGTGATATGCAACCCAATTACTTACACGTATTCCTATAGCCGCAATTTTTTTATCTTTTACCCAAATACCAATATTCTTTTTGTCGGCGTGACTATTAATTTTATATAATTTCAAAAATTCAATAATACTTAATTCAATTTTTTTAACTAGGTTTTTGATATCTTTTTTTCTTGAGTTTAAATCTAAAGCAAAATAAACTATTTTTTGTCCCGGGCTATGTAATGTTATTTTACCCCCTCTATTAGTTTTAACTATTTGTATATTTTTATCTAATATTTCTTTTTCGGTAGATCTTATACCGCTGGTAAAAGTTAGTGGATGTTCCAATATCCACAACAATTCTCTATTTTTTGATTTTTTAATCAATTCAACTCTTTTTTTAAGAAATAAAAAAGCTGTTTTATAAGGTATCAGTTTCTTGCTAATTATTACTTGTAAAGTCATTTTAATTTGAATTTTACCATTAGATAAACTAATAGTCTCTCAAATAATGTAAAAGGAAATTTTATGAGTTTAATAAAGTCTATAGGCAATAAAAAAGTTAACTTAGACTTTAATAAAAATTTTATTACAACTTTTAGTGACAAAATAAACATAGCTGATTTGAAATTTATTAATCAGACCCTAAAAGATTTACATCCTTCAGATGTAGCAAATTTAATAGAAAATCTGTCTTACGACACACGTGTAAAATTAATTGAAATTGAATCTTTTACTATTGCTCCTGAAATTTTTATAGAATTAAATGAGTCTATACAAGGAGAAGTTTTACAATTAGTTTCAATTGATTCCATATCAAATATTATCAAAAGATTAGAATCAGATGACGCTGTTTCAATTTTAGAAAACTTAGAATTAGATAAAAAAAATTTAATTTTAGATAAATTACCTCCCAAAGACAGATTTCTTTTAGAGGAAGGCTTGAGTTATCCGGAAGATTCAGCTGCACGTATTATGCAGCGTGAATTTACAGCGATACCAAGTGATTGGACTGTCGGACAGACAATTGATTACTTAAGAGAGAGCAAAGATTTGCCTCAAGAATTTTTAGAAATTTTTATAGTTGATAATGAATTTAAACCAATTGGTACTGTTCCTTCGTCAAGAGTCCTTAGAACAGCTAGAGACTCAAAAATGAATACTATTATGAGAGACATGCCTGTTCTTATCTCTGTTAACATGGACAAAGAGGAAGTCGGACAGGCATTTGAAAATTACAATCTAGTGTCGGCTGGTGTTGTAAATAAAAATAATAAATTAGTAGGTATGATTACTGCAGATGATATAGTTACCGTAGTGCAAGAAGAAGCAGAAGAAGATGCGCTAAGATTAGCTGGTGTGGGAGATGAAGAAATTACTGACACTGTATTTGTTAAAACCAAGAGAAGATTTAATTGGCTACTTGTTAATCTTGCTACAGCATTACTTGCTTCCTGGGTTATAAGTATTTTTGGAGCTGAAATTGAGAAAGTTGTAGCACTAGCTTTTTTAATGCCAATAGTAGCATCTATGGGCGGTAATGCGGGAATGCAAACTCTTGCAGTTACAATAAGAGCTATTGCAACTAAAGAATTATCTAGCAGTAATATAAACAAAATTATAACTAAAGAATTTTTTATTGGAGTGCTAAACGGAATTATTTTTGCAATAATTACAGGAGCTATAATACAACTTTGGTTTAAACAGGTAGATCTGTCAATCATCATCGCTGCATCTATGGTGTTAAATATGATTGTTGCTGGATTGTTTGGAATATTAATTCCAGTAACTTTGAAAAAAATGAACATTGACCCAGCACTAGCATCTAGTGTTTTTGTAACAACTGTGACAGATGTAATTGGATTTTTGTCTTTTTTAGGAATAGGATCTTTAGTATTCCTATAGGTTATCAATTAATCTTACATTGTCAGCGTAGTAAGCAATAAATAAGTTTGATTTTTCTTTCATTTTTTTTGGCTCTTTAAGTGCTTCTAAATTAACAAATTTTAGATAATCTATTTTTTTAACACCTAGTGACATTATTTTAGATAAAATTTCTAATTTTTTATTTTTTAAAATTTTAGAAAGAATCTTCTTTTTATTATTTTTAAGGTATTTATATACTTTTTCAGTTACTTTAATTTGATCTTTACTTAGTCTTATATTTCTTGAGGATAATGCAAGTCCATTTTTTTGTCTTACGGTAGGACATTCCACAATTTTAATTGCTATTTTATTTTTCTTAATATGAAGTTTAATCAGAGCTAATTGTTGAAAATCTTTAAAGCCCAAAAAAATTGATGAAGGTTTTATAATCTCTATAAATCTATTAACGATATTAAGCACTCCTTTAAAATGCTCTGGTCTAAATGCACCACAAAGAGTTTTGGAAAATTTGTCTAAATATATAGGTGATTTTGTTTTAAATAAATAAATATCTTCATAACTCGGTAAATAAAGATATTTAACTTTTGCCTTCTTTAAAAGCGCAATATCATTTTTTATATTTCTTGGATATTTTTTAAAATCTGAATTTAAATTAAACTGCTTAGGGTTTACGTATATTGTCACCAAGATATTCTTTGACTCTTTTCTAGCTTTTTTTATTAAACTTAAATGTCCTTTGTGTATAGCACCCATAGTAGGAACAAATGCTATGTCTTTTATGCCTGATATTTCTTTGATTAATTTTTTTTTTTTTTTATATATTTTCATTTGAATTAGTTAAAATTTAAAAGTAAAAGAAACATATGTTAAAACAAGCAATAATACCATTAGCTGGCCTTGGTACTAGACTTTTACCCTTATCTAGCGTTACCCCAAAAGAACTCTTGCCAATAAATGGAAAGGTCAATTTAGAACATATAATGGATGAGTGTATTGAAGCAGGCATTAAAGAATTTATTTTTATTATCTCAAAAAAAAAAGAAAGTATTAAAAAGTATTTTTTTAATGATCATTTTTATAAATCATTATTAGCAAAAAAAAAAGACAAAAGAATAAATGATACTTTTAAAAAACTAAAAAAGTATCAAAAAATGATTAAGTTTGTTTATCAAAACAAACCTAGAGGAACAGGAGACGCTATTTTGAAGTGCAGAAAATATATCAAGAGTTCACATTTTTTAATGCTTTTTCCAGATGACTTAATTATAAATAAAAATTGCTCCAAAGAGATGATGACTCTTCATAAAAAAACGAAAGCTTCAATAATTGCAACAAAGACAGTTAAAAAAGAAACAGTTGGAAGATGGGGAATACTTTCACCAAAAAATATTAAAAATAATTATTTTACTATTGATGATGTGGTTGAAAAACCTACTATAAAAAATGCACCATCCAATTTTGCTATTATCGGACGATATATTTTACCAAAAAAAATTATGCATAAATTAAAAAGACTAAAACCGGGTCAAGGTGGTGAAATACATATTACAGATGCTATTAAAAAATTAATTTTAGATGGTGAGATTTTTTATGGAAACATATTTAAAGGTAAATACTTAGACTGTGGAACATTAAGTGGATATATAAATTCAGGCATACAAATAGCAAAGGAAAACAAACAATGAAATTATGTATAATTGGAACTGGATATGTTGGCTTAGTGAGCGGAACATGTTTTGCAGATATTGGTCACACTGTTTATTGTGTAGATAAAAATGAAGATATAATTAAAAAACTTAACCTAGGAAAATCTACAATTTTTGAGCCTGGTTTAAATGAATTAATAAAAAAAAATCATAGTTCAAAAAGACTCTTTTTTACCTCAAATGTTTCTATGGCTATAAATAAATCTGACATCATTTTTATATGCGTCGGAACACCTAGTAAAAAAAATTCTTCAAAAGTTGATTTAAGTTATGTTTTTGAAGTTGCTAAAGAAATATTAAAATTTTCTAAAAAAAAAAAAATTATTATCACTAAATCGACTGTGCCAGTTGGAACAGGAGATCAAATTGAAAAAATTTTAAAAAATAAAAAAAAGTTTACAATTATTTCTAATCCTGAGTTTTTAAGAGAAGGAGAGGCGATAAGAGATTTTAGGTATCCAGATAGGATAATTATTGGTTCTAACAATAAAATTGCATTTAATATATTGAAAAATTTATATATCCCTTTAATTAATAAAGGAGCTAAATTTTTTACCACTAACAGACGTGGTGCAGAACTAATTAAATACGCCTCTAATGCATTTCTTGCCACTAAAATTACATTTATTAATGAAATTGCAAATCTATGTGAAAAAACTGGTATCAATATTGAGGATATCTCATTAGGTATGGGTAGCGATGTGAGAATTGGTAGTCGCTTTCTAAGAGCAGGTCCTGCCTATGGTGGGTCGTGTTTTCCAAAAGATACTAAAGGATTAGTTTCTATCGGTGATAAAGAAAAAATTGATCTTTCTTTAGTTAGAGCTGTAATTAAATCCAATGAAAAAAGAAAAAAATTACTTCTAGACAGAGTGCACAGTATTATTGGAAAAAATATTAAAAATAAAAAAATTGTTTTTCTTGGTGTAACATTTAAGCCGAATACTGACGACATGAGAGATGCGTCTAGTCTTACAATGATTCCATATCTGCATAAAAAAAATGCAGAGATTGCATATTATGACCCTACAGGAAAAAAAAAAGTATTTACTAAACTTAAAAATTGTAAATTTTATAAACAAATTAATCTTGCGTGTAAAAATGCCGATCTTATTATTTTACATACGGAATGGGATGAATTTAAATCTCTTAATTTTAAAAAGATAATTAAAAACAAAAAATTTACAATATATGATCTAAGAAATTTATATAACCCAAGTGAAATGAAGAAAAAAAAAATAAAATACTTCTCAATAGGCAGGTAAATATTAAAAAATTTCAAAAACAGCGTCTACCTCAACTGCAACACCAAGGGGTAAGCTATTTGTGCTTATTGCAGCTCTTGCATGCATACCATTTTCACCAAATATAGAAGATACTAAATCGGATGCACCATTAATTACTTTTGGTTGTTCTATAAAAGTACTTGTTGAGTTTACGTAACCTGTTAATTTTACACAGGATTTTATTTTTGATAAATCATTGCTACAAGCAGATTTAGCATGTGCAATAACACTTAATGCACACCTTTTTGCTGCACTATATCCTTCTTCTGTTGTAAGATCTTCTCCTAGCTTACCTTTTATTAGAGCTCCTTTTTCATCAATTGATACTTGGCCTGATATAAACAGGAGATTACCAGCAAACTTACAAGCCAGATAAGCACCAACAGGTTTAGTTGGTTGAGGTAATTGTATGTCTAAGCTTTTAATTTTTTCTTCAATATTCATTTTTTACGTTTTAAAACGTGCCCACTACTTTTAGCATTTTCTGATTTTGATCCTATGCTCTTTACAGTACCTTTTACTTTAGAACCTAGTGAATCTGTGATTTTCTGAAACACACAATTACTTTTTAAAATATTAATAGAGCATTTTTCTTCAGCAGAATTAGATGCACTTACTAAAAAAAAACCTATTAAAATTATATAGATTATTTTCATTATTTCCTTTTTTTTTTGTTAATTAATTCTTTCTTTTCTATTAATATTAAAGCTTCGTCTATAGTAATTTTTAAGGGATTCTTATCAATTGGTATTTTAATATTTAACGTCTTATATTTGATATACGGTCCAAATTTACCCGTTATAATCCTAACTGGTTTCAAGTTTATTGGGTGTTCACCCAATATCTTTACTGCAGCAGAGGAGGCCCTTACAGTCTTTGCATCATCTATTAAAGTAGTTGCTCTATTTATTTCCATCGAAAATATCTCTTCAACATTCTTAAGCTTCGCAGACGTATCTCCACATTTTATATATGGGCCAAATTTACCAGAATTGAGAATTATATCTTTTCCTGTTTCATGATTTTTACCCAAAATTATAGGCAGCGAACACAATAATTTAGCCTGATTTAAATTTAAATTATTTATATTCAAACCTTTTGGTATAGATATATTTTTCATATTATTTTTATCTTTTATTTTTTTATTTTTTTTTGAAACTCCACTTTCTGTTTCAAATTCTTTTTCATGTTGTAAATAAGGACCAAATCTCCCATTTTTAAAATAAATATTTTTACCAAAATCATTTTGTCCGATTAATTTTGGTGCAGAAAAATCATTTTGCGTTGTGATTTTCTTTTTAGATAAAGGTCTAGTAAATTTACATTCTGGGTAATTTGTACATCCAATAAAAGCACCTCCTTTAAAACTATTCTTTAAACTTAAAGTTCCTGTATTACACAGTTTACAATTACGATCTATTAAGTTTTTTTCATTTCTTTCAAAGATTAAATTTCCAAGACTCTCATTTAGTAAATCTAAAACTTCTCGTGTTTTTTTTTCTTTAACAGAATTTATATTTATTAAAAAATCTTTCCAAAAATCCTCTAAGACATTAACCCATTTAACATTACCACTTGTAATCTCATCTAGCTGATTTTCTAATTCTGCTGTAAAATTATAGTCCACATATTTAGTGAAAAGCTTTTCTAAAAATGCAGATATTAATTTACCTCTATCCGATGGGTAAAATTTTCTATTAATCATTTCTACATAACCCCTGGTTGACAATACTGTAATAATACTAGCGTAGGTCGATGGTCTTCCAATGCCTAATTCTTCCATTTTTTTTACCAGGCTAGCCTCAGAATATCTGGGAGCGGGATCAGTATAATGCTGTTCATCAATTAATTTCAAAATATTAACTTCATCACCTACAGTGCAGTAGGGTAAAATATTCTTACCATCTTCATCCGTTTCATTAATTTCATAAACTTTTAAGAATCCGTCAAATTTAACTAGAGTACCGTTAGCCCTAAAATTAATAGCATTGTCTTCAGATGAAATAATAATATTATTTCGATTGAATTCAGCTGGCTTCATCTGCGAAGATAGTGCTCTAGACCAAATTAATCTATAAAGTTTAAGTTGATCAGAATTAACATATTTTTTAATATCACTTGGTTTTCTTATTATTTCAGTAGGCCTGATTGCTTCATGTGCTTCTTGAGCATTTTTTGCTTTTTTACCTTCGTAACTATTATAGGAATATGGTAAATATTCGCTCCCAAAATCTTTTTTAATTAAATCACGAAATTTAATAATAGCCTCTTTGGATATTTGAGTTCCATCTGTTCTCATATAAGTTATTAGACCAGTAGATTCTCCTTCTATCTCTACACCCTGATAGAGCTTCTGTGCAATTTGCATAGTTTTAGAAGCACCAAACCCAAATTTACTAGAAGCAGTTTGTTGAAGCGTAGATGTAGTAAATGGTGCTGGAGGGTTTTTTCTGTGAATTTTAGAGTTAATATCTTTAATTTTAAATTTTAATTTTTTTATTATACTGATTGCCTTGTCTATTTCTGTTTTATTTTTAAATGAAAATTTTTCAATAATTTCGTTATTAAATAAACTTAATTTAAAAAAAATATTTTTATTATCTATATTTGTGAAATTAGATGATAGCGTCCAATACTCTTCTGGTTTAAACAATTCAATTTGGTGTTCTCTTTCAGTAATTAATTTTAAAGTTACTGACTGTACTCTTCCTGCTGATTTAGATCCTGGAAGTTTGGTCCATAAAATAGGAGAAATATTAAAACCGACAAGATAATCCAAAGCCCTTCTTGCTAGATAAGCTTCAACTAACGGAACTTCTATCTGTCTAGGGTTGCTGATTGCTTTTAAAATTGTTTTTTTTGTAATTTCATTAAAAACTACACGTTCCAAAATTTTATTTTTAAGTATTTTTTTTTCTAGTAAATACTCTTTAATGTGCCAGGCAATAGCTTCTCCTTCACGATCGGGGTCAGTAGCCAATATAATCTTATCTGAAACTTTAACTGCATCAGTTATTTTTTTTAAATGTTTCTTAGAGAAAGAATCTACTTCCCACAACATTTTGAATTTATTTTTTGTATCAACAGAACCGTTTTTGGAAGGTAAATCTCTAACATGTCCATAGCTGGCTAAAACTAAATAACCTTCACCAAGATATTTGTTTATCGTTTTAGCTTTTGCAGGACTTTCAACTATAACTAAATTCATCTAAATATTTAGTTTCAAATCTTAATAGATTTGTCAAACACAACTAATTTTATTGAAAAAACTTATTAGAAATTGATCTTATTTTCTGTCTTTTCTTTAATACGAGATATATTTTCTCTATGTGTGTAAATAACAATAATTAAAATTATAAAAAAAAATAGACTTAAATTAAAATTCTTTAAAATAATTGAGTATAAAAAAATTATGAATGACGAAATTAATGATGATAGAGAAGAATATTTTGTGAGGTATAAAATAATTATCCACATAACAACAAAAATAAAACCTAGATGAAATGATAAGGCAAAAAGAACACCAAGATATACTGCAATTCCTTTACCACCTTTAAATTGCAACCAAATGGGAAAAATATGCCCAAGTATACATAAAAGAGCAGAAAGAAAGATGTAATCTGGAAAATGGTTTGCAGTTATCACCACAGAAATATACGATTTAAGTCCGTCTAACAAAAGAGTTGTTAAACCTAAAATTTTTTTTCCAGTTCTCAAAACATTTGTTGCCCCAATATTGCCTGAACCAATTTCTCTAATATCTTTTTTGAGAAAAATTTTTGTTACAATTAAACCAAATGGAATTGAGCCTACTATATATGAGTAAGTTACTATGTATAATAATTCTATATTCACTATGATTTAAAAGCTAGTTCCCCATTTAAAAAAGTCATCAAAACTTTTCCTTGAATCTTTCTATTTTCTACAGCGGTATTTTTAGATTTAGATTTAAGTAAATCTGCTTTAACAATCCATGGAGCACCAAGATCGAAAACGCAAATATCTGCATCCGACCCTTTTCTTAAAGTACCTTTGTTAATTTTTAAAATTTTAGCTGGATTAACAGTTAAAGTTTGAATTATCTTTACCAACGGCAGAGACTCATTGTGATACATTTCAAGTGCAAGAGGAAGCAAAGTTTCTATGCCAATAGCACCAGTTGCTGCTTGGGCAAAAGGAAGTCTTTTTCCCTCTTCATCTTCTGGTGTGTGGTCTGAAACAATAACATCAATTAAGCCAGATTTTATACCTTCTACTAAAGCTAATCTATCTTCCTCAAGTCTTAATGGAGGTGAAACTTTTAAAAAAGTTTTAAAATCTCCAATATCATTTTCATTCAAAGAAAGATTGTTAATAGAAACACCAACACTAAAATTCAATCCATTTTCTTTATTTCTTTTAATAACTTCTAAAGATTCTTTCGAAGAGATTTGATTTATGTGATATCTACATGAAAATTCATTCAGTAAAGACAGATCTCTTTCGATGATTATTTTCTCAGCAATATAGGATATTCCTTCAAGTCCAAGTCGTGTAGAGACTTCGCCTTCGTTTATGCACCCATTTTTTGATAATTCATAATCTTCAACATGTTGCATAATCAAGACTCCAATATCTGATGCATAGTTCATTATTTTAGACATCGTTTCTGTGCTTTGAACTGATTTAATGACATCTGTAAAACCAATTATTCCTTTAGCAGCTAACAATCCAAACTCAGTCATCTGTTTTCCGGCAAGTTCTCTTGTTAGTGTTGCAGATGGAAATAAATTAATAGACGCTTTATCCCTGCCTCTTCTTATTATAAAATCGACCATAGACACATTGTCGATAAGAGGTTTTGTGTTTGGCATTGTAACTATAGAAGTAACACCACCAGCTAAAGCTGCATGGCTTAAGGTTCTAAAATTTTCTTTATATTCAAATCCAGGTTCACCAACAAATGCCTTCATGTCAACGATTCCAGGTATTATTATATTGTTTGTAAGATCTATTACTTCTGCCGATGAAGAAGCATCTGATCTTTTAACATCTTTGCCAATTAATTTAATTTTACCATTTTCACCAATTATAACTGAACCTTTCTCATCCATCTTTTGAGAAGGATCTATAATTCTTGCGTTTATTAGAATTTTTTCTGTCATTTATTTTTTACAGTATAATTTTTATCATCTGCAAGTTTCGTGTCTATTTCGACACCTCTATTCATAGGACCAGGGTGCATTATTAAAGCATCTTTATTCGCAAACTTTAATTTTTCAGCTGTAAGACCATAAAATTCATAATACTCTCTCTTAGAAGGCAAAAAAGAACCTTGCATACGTTCATTTTGAAGACGTAGCATCATTACAATGTCACAGCCTTCTAAACCTTTCTTCATGTCTGTAAAACTTTTAACACCAAGTCTTTCAATAGAATTTGGCATTAATGTTTTTGGTGCAATTACATTTACTTCAGCACCCAGCATGTTCATTAAATAAATATTAGAACGAGCAACACGTGAATGAAGTATATCACCGCAGATTGCAATTTTTAAACCTTCAATTTTACCTTTTCGATTAATTATAGTTAGAGCATCTAGCAATGCTTGAGTAGGGTGTTCTCTTCTTCCGTCTCCTGCGTTAATAACTGTACAATTAACTTTTTGAGAGAGTAGATTTGGTGCACCGGAATCTTGGTGTCTTATAACAATTATATCTGGATGCATGGCATTTAGAGTCATTGCAGTATCCATTAAAGTTTCTCCTTTTTTTACAGCAGAGTTTGCAACATTCATTGTCATTACATCTGCACCCAATCTTTTTCCTGCTAGATCAAAAGAACTTTGAGTTCTTGTTGATGGCTCAAAGAATAAATTGATTTGGGTTTTACCTCTTAATACTTCTAGTTTTTTTGAAGCACTTCTATTTAACTTAATAAATATTTTTGCTTCTTCAAGAATCAGCTTAGCTTCTTGAATTGACAAGTTTTGAATACCTAAAAGATGTTTGGGTTGGTCTTTAATAGCTAACTTATTTATTTTAACTGCCATTAAAAACAACTCTATAGGCCTTTTATATTATGAGATCAAGTAATTTCTCTTCTTAAATAATCTAATACCCCCTGAAGAATAAAAGCTGCTGAATTTTCATCTAGTTTACTTATTTTTTTGCTCGTATTAACGTCTAAATCATTAGATAAATTAAAAGCACCTCTGCTAGAGAGTCTTTCGTCCCACATAGTGACAGGTATGGAAATGTTGTTTGATAAGTTTATAGCCAGATCTTTAGCTGATTGTGATGATTGACTAGCCGAACCGTTCATATTTATTGGATTGCCAATAATAACACCTTTTATATCGTTATCAGAAATAATTTTATTTATTTGAGTTAAAAAGTCAGAAAAATTATTTTTAATCAATGTTGTAAAAGGCGTTGCTACAATTTTATTTTCATCACATATAGCTATACCAACTCGTTTCTTTCCAGGATCAATCCCTAATAATCTTGATTTCTTATCAATTTTTTTTTCAAATTCTTCAATATCCAGCATGATTATGTTATAAGTTATGTTATTAGTTTCCTAAAAAATAACATAGATTACAAATGTCCATAGATAAAGAAAATATTAAACATACAGCTAAACTTGCTAGAATATCTTTAGATAAAAATAAAGTAGAGAGTTTATCTAAAGATTTATCTAATATATTTAATTTCATTGAAAAATTGAGTAAAATTAACACTGACAAGGTTGATCCTTTAACTTCAATTTTAGACCAAAGCTTAAGAACTAGAGAAGATGAAGTTACAGATGGAGGAATAAGAGATAAAATTTTAGAAAACTCACCAAACAAGAATGAAGAATTTTTTATTGTTCCTAAAGTAATTGAATAGATGTCAGATATAACCAATAACAGTTTAACTGAAATAGTTGATTTAATTAAAAAAAAAGAAATTAAATCTGAAGAAGTAACTAACGCTTACATTGAGAATGTAAAAAAAGGAAAAAAACTTAATTCATTTATTACAGAATCTTTTGATAACGCTCTAACACAATCAAAAATTTTTGACGCAAAGCCAAACTATGAATCATTGTTACCCGGTATACCTTTAGCTGTAAAAGATTTATTTTGCACAAGTGGAGTTAGAACTACAGCAGGAAGTAAAATGCTTGAAAATTTTGTACCTACTTATGAGTCTACAATAACAAGTAACCTATGGTCAGAAGGAGCGTTTCTTTTAGGTAAATTAAATTGTGATGAATACGCAATGGGATCTTCCAATGAAACAAGTTTTTTTGGAAACGTTATAAACCCTGTTAAGGAAAATACGGTTCCTGGAGGTTCTTCGGGTGGTTCTGCCAGTGCACTAGCGGCTCATCTTACGCCAGCCACAATTGGAACTGATACCGGTGGTTCTATTAGACAACCAGCTTCATTTACGGGTACTGTTGGTTTAAAGCCAACTTACGGTTTATGTTCAAGATGGGGCATTGTTGCTTTCGCTTCTTCCTTGGATCAAGCAGGCCCAATGACAAAAACAGTTTCAGATTGTGCTTTGATGCTTGAGGCTATGTCAGGATTTGACCCAAAAGATTCAACTTCAATAGATAGAAAAAAAGAAAATTACTCCAAAAAATTAACTCATAATATCAAAGGTTTAAAAATTGGCATACCAAAAGAATACAGAGTTGATGGAATGCCAAATGAAATTGAAGAACTTTGGGAAAAAGGTAAAAAAATACTTAAAGAGGAGGGCGCAGAGATAATTGATATTTCGTTGCCACACACAGAATATGCTTTACCAACTTATTATATAGTTGCTCCTGCAGAAGCTTCCTCAAATTTAGCTCGATATGATGGTGTTAAATATGGTTTTAGGTCACCTAATGGTTCTAATCTAATAGAGATGTATGAAAATACAAGATCCGAAGGATTTGGAGACGAAGTTAAAAGAAGAATTTTAATCGGAACTTATGTTCTGTCTTCTGGTTACTACGATGCTTATTACATTAAAGCACAAAAGGTGAGACAGTTAATAAAAACTGATTTTGATAATGCATTTACTAAAGTTGATGCAATATTAACTCCTTCCACTCCAAGCTCTGCGTTTAAGATTGGAGAAAAAAAAGATGATCCTATATCAATGTATTTAAATGATATTTTCACAGTACCTGCTAATTTAGCCGGTATACCCGCGGTATCAGTTCCTATAGGTCGTGATAAAAATAATTTACCTCTGGGCCTGCAGTTAATTGGCAAACCACTTGGTGAACAAACATTATTAAATTTAGCCCTTTCTATGGAAAGAAAGAGTAATTTTAAACAAAATATTATTAAATGGTGGGAAAAATAATCAATGAACGAAGATAAATCAAAATATTTAATCGATGGTTCTCAAGGTAAATGGGAAGTAGTTATTGGCCTAGAACTTCATGCTCAAGTATCTTCTAAATCAAAGTTATTTTCAGGTTCTTCAACTACCTTTGGAGCTAATCCGAACACACAAGTAAGTTTAGTAGATTCTGCATTTCCAGGAATGTTACCAGTAATAAATAAATACTGTATTGAACAAGCAGTTAAAACAGGACTTGGAATTAACGCGCAAATTAATTCTTATTCAGTTTTTGATCGAAAGAATTATTTTTATGCTGATTTACCTCAAGGCTACCAAATATCTCAATTTAAAAACCCAATTGTTGGTGAAGGAGAAGTAACGCTAGACTTAAAGACCGGTACAAAGAAAATTGGTATCGAAAGATTACACTTAGAACAAGATGCAGGAAAAAGTATACACGATCTTGATCCGAGCAATACTTTTGTAGATCTTAATAGATCAGGTATTGCATTAATGGAAATTGTTAGCAAACCAGACTTAAGATCACCAGATGAAGTTAATGCCTATGTTAAAAAACTAAGATCAATTATGAGATACTTAGGAACATGCGATGGTAACATGCAAGAAGGGTCATTAAGAGCTGATGTAAATGTTTCAGTAAGGAAAGAAGGAGAAGGTAAATTAGGGACTAGATGTGAAATAAAAAATGTTAATTCAATTAAGTTTATGCAAATGGCTATTGAATATGAAGCAAAAAGACAGGTAGAACTTCTAGAAGCAGGTGAATCTATCGTTCAAGAAACAAGATTATTTGACATAAAAAAAAATGAAACTAGGTCAATGAGATCCAAAGAAGATGCCCATGACTATAGATACTTTCCAGACCCAGACCTACTACCTTTAAACCTAGACAAAGGTTTAATTGAAAAAATTAAAAAAAATTTACCAGAACTCCCAGATCAAAAAAAAGAACGTTTTATAAAAGATTATTCTCTAAGCTCTTATGAAGCTAACGTTCTAGTTTCAGAAAAAGAAGTTGCAGCCTTTTTTGAAGAAGTAATTAAAACTGCCGATAAGAAACTGTCAACTAACTGGATAATTGGAGATTTATTTGCGTCACTAAATGAAAAAAATATATCTATATTAGAATCACCAATTAAAGCAAAGGAAATGGCCAGTCTTATAAATTCTATTTCATCAGGTTTAATTTCTGGCAGAGCAGCAAAAGAAGTTTTTGAAGTTATGAAAGATACTGGTGGCGATCCTATAAAAATAATTGAAAAAAAGGGTTTAAAACAAAAAAGCGATCCTAAAGAATTAGAGGCCTTAATAGATAAAATTTTAGCAGAAAATAAAGATAAAGTATCTCAGTATAAATCAGGTAAAGATAAGTTATTCGGTTTTTTTGTTGGTCAAGCAATGAAAGTTTCTGGTGGAACTGCAAACCCACAGCTGGTCAATGATATACTTAAGAATAAACTTAAATAATTAACAAAAATTAAAGTGATAAGTTCAATACGCTTGTAATAATTAGATTATATTTAGTTACAATTAACTATGGAAGATAAGAAATATATTAAAACTTTTAAATTATTGCTGCCATACTTATGGCCTAAAGAAAGAAATGATTTAAAAATAAGAGTTAGTTTTGCTGTTGTAGCTTTAGTTCTAGCTAAAATAGCAAGTGTAACCACACCTTTATTTTTGGGTCGTGCTGTTAATTCATTAACCGAATTAAGTATGGGTATTAATTTATACATGCTAATTCCTGTCGCCTTAATAGTTGGCTATGGAGTAGCAAAAATAATAGCTTTTACATTTGTCGAGATCAGAGACGCATTATTTTCAAAAGTATCTCAACACTCCATCAGACAAATATCACTCACTATGTTTAAACATTTGCATAATCTCTCTCTTCAATTTCATTTAAACAGACAAACTGGAGGATTAGCAAAATATATAGATAGAGGAACTAAAGGAATAGATTTTCTTTTAAGATACGTATTGTTCAATATCTTGCCTACTTTTTTTGAGGTTTTTTTGGTTTCTGGAATTTTATTTTATTTATATGGACCTTGGTACGCCGTAATAACATTAGCAACTATTGGTTTTTACTCTTACCTGACATTTCAAATAACTGAATGGAGAAATGTATTTAGAAAAAGAATGAACAAAGCAGACAATGATGTAAGTACTAAGATGATTGATAGTTTATTGAACTTTGAAACAGTAAAATATTTCAACAATGAAACTTTTGAATCTAATAGACTTGATAAATCATTAGAAGAATACGAATTGGCTGCTAATCAGAGCAGGCACTCATTGTCATTATTAAATATAGCTCAAACTTTTATTATAATGTTTGGCATTACGATCATGTTAGTGATGTCCGCATACGGTATTAAAAACGGAGACATCGATGTTGGAGGCTTTGTTGTAATTAATGCATATATGCTGCAATTATACCAGCCATTAAACTGGCTAGGTTCTGTTTATAGAGAAATTAGACAAGCATTAACTGATATGGAAAACATGTTTAGCTTACTTGAAGTACCTGTAACATCTCAAATTAATTTAGAAAATTTACCTGAAAATAATACCACAGAGATTAGATTCAAAGATGTGAGTTTTGATTATGACGTTAGAAGAACAATTATTAAAAATATTACATTCACTGTACCTAATGGAAAAAAAGTTGCTATTGTAGGCCCAACTGGAGCAGGTAAATCAACAATAAGTAGATTGCTTTTTAAGTTTTATACCCCGAAAGATGGAGGCATTTATATAAACGAAATAAATATAAATAAAATTTCACAGGAATCTTTAAGAAAAATAATTGGGGTGGTACCACAAGATACAGTTTTATTTAATGATACAATTTTTTATAATATTGCATATGGTAATACAGGTGCTACTAAAGAAGAAATTGTTAGTGCTGCAAAAAATGCAGACATTCATAATTTTATTACAATTCTTCCTGACGGTTATCAAACTATAGTTGGTGAAAGAGGATTAAAATTATCTGGAGGTGAAAAACAAAGAGTAGCTATAGCAAGAACAATTTTAAAAAATCCAAAAATATTTTTTTTTGATGAAGCAACTTCTGCTCTAGACACGAGCACAGAAAAAGAAATTCAAAAAAATTTAGAAAATGTATCAAAAAATAAAACAACCTTAATAATTGCACACCGTTTGTCCACGGCTGCAAATGCAGACAATATTATTGTACTTGATAAAGGTGCCATTATTGAAGAAGGTACTCATAATACCTTAATACAAAAAAAAGGTAAATATTTTGAGATGTGGGAAAAACAAAAACCTGTTTAGATATTTATGGGAAAAAATTTAGAAATAACTACTTTACTAGAAGAATACATAGAAAAGTTTAGCTATTCTTTGCATCCAATTCAAAAAGAAATAATTTCTTACAACAAAAGTTTAGGTGACATTAAAAGAATGCAGATAGCAGTATCTCAATGTCATTTTTTACAATTAATAATTAAAGTCTCAAATTCAAAAAAAATACTAGAAATAGGAACTTTTACAGGTCTAAGTACATTATCAATGTCTTTGGCGCTACCAGATGATGGTAATCTTATTGCGTTAGACAAAAATGCAGAAACTAATAAAATTGCTATAGATTTTTTTAATAAGGCTAATCAAGGAAAAAAAATTCAAACTATAATAAAACCAGCCAAAGAAAGCATTGAAGAATTAAAAAAAAAAAAAAATTATTTTGATATAGTTTTTATTGATGCAGACAAAGATAATTATAAAAAATACTACGATAGAACACTTGAATTAATTAAAAAAGATGGACTAATTATTATTGATAACGTTTTATGGCACGGAGAAGTGGCTGATAAAAAAAACAATAAAAAATACACAAATATAATACGAGATTTTAATGAGCATGTAAAAAACGACAAAAAAACAGAGCAAGTTATAATTCCACTTGGTGATGGTTTTACTGTCTGTAGAAAGTTGTAATGTTTAATATTTTTGGTTTTTATAAATTTATAAATATTACAAATTTAAAAAAACACAAACAAGACCTCCAGTTGTTCATGGTTAAAAATGAGGTAAGAGGGGCTCTGATAATTGCTAAAGAAGGAATTAATGGAACTATTTCGGGAAAAAAAATTAACACAATTTTTTTAAAAAAAAAAATTTTAAAACAATTTAATTTCAAAGAATTTGACAACATAAATGATTCATCATGCAATTTTCAGCCTTTTCACAAAGCTAAAATTAAGATTAAAAAAGAAGTTGTTCCTTTTGAACTAAATTTAAATAAAAAAAATAAGAAGAAAAATATTTATGTAGAACCGGATAAATGGAATGAATTAATTAAAAAAAAAAATACTCTAATAATTGATGCCAGAAAACCTTTTGAGTATAAAGTTGGTACTTTTAGAGGTGCCTCAAATCCTAACGTTAATAACTTTAGAGATTTTCCTAAATACTTAAAAAAAGTTAAAAAAAGTCAACCCGTAGCTATGTTTTGCACAGGTGGAATCCGTTGTGAGAAGGCATCTGTCTATTTAAAAAATAGTGGTTTTAAAAATGTTTTTCAACTCAAAGGGGGAATACTTAGTTATTTAAAAAAAATTAAAAAAGAAAAAAGTTTATGGAATGGTGAGTGCTACGTTTTTGATAGCAGAATTTCTTTAAAACATAAATTAAAACAAGGTACCCATTCAATGTGTGGCGGTTGTAGAACTCCTGTGTCTGTATCAGATAAAAAATCTAAAAAGTATGAAGTTGGCGTGTCCTGTTTAAATTGTAACGATAAACTTACAGAAGAACAAAAAAAAAGATTTAGAATGAGGCAAAAACAAATAACCCTTGCTAAACAACAGGGAAAATCGCATATATTCAAAAAAGAGTTCTACTAATTTTATTATCTCAATCTATGAATTTAACAAAAGACTCAATTTGGTCGTTACTTAGAAAAGTTACTATACCAGCTAGTGTAGGATCGCTGTTTCAAACTTTTTATAATTTGGTAGATACTTGGTTTGCAGGTAGAATTTCTGCAGAGGCTATAGGGGCGATTGCTAAATCGTTTCCAATATATTTTGTAATAATAGCCGTTGGCGTAGGTATTGGTGCTGCTACAAATGCATCTATTGGTAATTTAATAGGTGAGAAAAAAATTAATAAAGCTTCAACGTTTATCGCGCAATCTGTAATTTTTGCAGTTGTAATGTCGATCATCGTCACTCTCTTTGGTCTAAATACTTCTAACTTCCTCTTAGGTGTAATGGGCTCTGATGCAACAAGTATTGCCTTAACGAGAGAATATTTAGATATTATTTTTTATGGAACTTTTATTGTAATGATCCAAATTTCTTTAAATGGAGCTCTGAATGCACAAGGTGATACGAAAAGTTATAGAAATGTTTTAATTTTTAGTTTCTTTTTAAATATATTTTTAAATCCTTTATTTATTTGGGGATACAGTATTATTCCTGCTTTTGGAATTGGAGGTCTTGCTATAGCTACAGTGATTGCACAATCAATAGGTACACTTTATTTAATCTACAAAGTTAACTCATGTAAATTAAAAAAATACCTATACATAAAATGTTTTATTCCTAAACCAGATATGTTGAGGGAATTACTTTTTCAAGCACTACCTATAATGTTCAGCATGTTGTTTATAGGAGTTGGCATCTTTAATATTTTATATTTCATAGGTCAATTTGGCGATCTAGCAACTGCAGGCTATGGAGCTGGTTTAAGAGTTGAACAAGTTTTTTTACTACCAGTCATTGGGCTAAATACTGCCGTTCTTTCAATTGGAGGTCAAAATTTTGGTGCAAAACAATTTGCCCGCATAAAAGAATTGTATTTTAAAGCTCTTTTATTTGGATCGTCTTTTATGGTTGCAGCAGGCATAATTTTATTTTTTGGCGCAGAATTCTTTGTGTCTCAATTTACAAATAATTCTGAAGCTATTATGAGTGGAGCTATTTATCTGAAAGTTGCAGCCTTAATAGGACCGATATATCCTATTTTTTTTATCACTACCGCAGTATTTCAAGCACTTAAAAAACCAATTTATAGTCTTTATCTAAGCATTCTCAGATTGACGGCAATTCCATTTTTATCCTTATGGTACGTGATCAATATTAGAGAAGGTGGATATCAAGATATTTTTTATACTATAATGACAACAAATTGGCTTATGGGAGCAGCTGTTTTAATTTATATGCCTTTTTTTCTAAGAAAAAAATTAAAAATGAGCTTTAAAAAATTATTTGTATTTTGATTTTAGACCTCTTTAAAATTTTTTTTCCAGATTTTTATAGCTTCTTCCCAAGATGGAATTTGATCTCTTTCATACCCATATGTTGATCCTGTACCAATTAAACTAAAGTTTTTCATAGCTTTTGAATGAGCTTTACCTGTTAGATATTTCATCATCATATCTCTATTCTTCCATGCAGTTATTGTATGATAATAAGTATCTATTTTTTTCGCTACACAAAATAAATTACCTTCAGATTTTTGTGCCGCTTTAAATGCTGGTATTGTAAAGATATAAAACTTTATAGTTGTAAAAAAATTTCTAGGCTTTAGTCCAGTGATTGAAATATACATATTTTATCTCTCTAATTTTTTTTCTAACTTTCTAACAAAATAGGAAACAATAAGAATTAACACTAGATACTCAAAAATTAAAAAAGTATAAATTTCTAGCGGTCTATAAGTACTAACAACTAATTCATTTGCTTTTCTAGTAAGGTCAGCAATGCCAATAATAGAGACTAGAGAGGACATTTTAAGCACATAAACAAATTGATTGCCTAAAGCTGGCAAGACTACTTTTATTGCTTGTGGCAATATCACGAGTCTCATCTTTTTCCAAAAATTCATCCCTAAAGAGTTAGCAACTTCGTATTGCCCTTTGTTAACTGAGTTAATTCCTGCTCTAAAAATCTCAGCTTGAAAAGCGCTTTCACTGATCGTTAACGCTATGATTCCTGACACAAAAGGAGAAAAACTTATACCTGTCATTATTGGCAATCCATAATAAATCCAAAGTATTAATACTAATAATGGAATAGCTCTTACAATTTCAACATAGGCTATATTAAAATAACTCAGAAATTTATTATTTGAAAGAGAAGGTAGCGCAACTACTAGTCCTATAATCATCGCAAGAATAATTGAAATTACGGAAATGTAAATTGTAATTGTTATACCGCTAATTAAAAACTTAAGATTAGTTAAACCTTCAACATTATTAGGGTTTAAAATATGCCAACCCCAT
>Ga0307986_10000161_pt1 | contig 49105 bp, 50 predicted proteins | sample EllFjometageno82_FD_203170 | JGI IMG/M metagenome (GOLD analysis project Ga0307986, IMG submission 203170) | Marine microbial communities from Ellis Fjord, Antarctic Ocean - #82 | ecosystem: Environmental > Aquatic > Marine > Unclassified | place: Southern Ocean | collected 2014-10-09 | reverse complement strand
CTAGCTTTAAAAAACTTTAGTGTGAACTAAAGTTAGTTTTGTTAAAGTGTGTACGACAATTTCTTTGTTAACCTAACCGTCCACACTTCTCTTCTTAAAAATTTACAATTTAAAAAAGCTAAGATTTAATGAAAAATCTAAAACACACCTATAGCAACAGATAACTTACATTAAATATTCCTAAAAAATGTGAAGGGCGGTTATATTACAAAATTAAGATAAATCAAGGTGTATATTTGTTTAAAAAGTCAATAAAAACAGAGCTTATTCTCTACTTTTCGTTGAAATGGCCTACGTATTTTTATATATCAAACTACTAAATGTCTCGTGCTAAATTAAGTAATATTCTAAATTCATCTGTAGCTATTAAAGAAAAAATTAGATCCTTTTTAATTGTTTTAAATAAAAAAAAATATTTATTTTATTTTGTTTCTTTAGCGGTTTTTTTTATTATTTATTCTTTAGCTGTAAATAAGATTAAATCCCATGCAAAATTAAAAGAAAACAATTTTAATTCATTTTTAGAGTCAAATGAATTTAACAACATAAAAGAATATTTTTTTGAAAATTTAAACTCACCATACAGGGAATATAACTATACCGTTGAAAGTAATGATACTTTAGATAAAATATTAAAAAAATATAATATTGAGAGTAGTGAAATTAATAAAATAGCCGTTGAAATTAGAAAAAAAAAATTATCTAACATATACACGGGAACAGAAATTAAACTTATAACTAAGAAGGAAAAAGAGGCCAATAAAATTATAAGTTTATTTTATCCGATTGATGCAATTACTTCAGTTGAAATAAAAAAAAATAAAGATGAGTATATTGTTTCTAAGAATGTTTTAAAATTAAATAGAAAAGAAATTGTATTATCTAACACAATAAAAAATAACTTGTATAGCTCCGCTATTCAAGCTGGCATTGAGCCGAATATCATTGTTGAATTTGCAAATATTTTTGGATTTGAAGTAGACTTTCAAAGAGATATACGAACTGGTGATACATTTGAAGTTTATTATGAACAGTTCGTTGATGACAAAAACGTAGTGAGAAGTACTGGCAAAATAATTTATGCATCTATGCTTGTAAACAATAAAGAACTTTCACTTTATAATTTTGAGTATGATAATAAAAAAGGTTATTATGATGTTGATGGTAAAAGTGTCATAAAAACTTTAATGAAAACTCCAATTAATGGTGCGCGTTTGTCTTCTTCTTTTGGAATTAGAAAACATCCCATACTCGGATATAATAAATTACATCAAGGCACAGATTTTGCTGCACCAACAGGTACGCCGATAATGGCTTCTGGATCTGGAGTTATTCTGAGAGCACAAAAATATAAAGGTTATGGAAATTATGTTTCGATTAAACATAATACAACTTATGTGACAGCATATGGACATATGTCAAAATTTGGAAGAGGTATAAAAAAAGGTGTAAGAATAAATCAAGGAAGAATTATTGGTTATGTGGGTTCAACTGGAATGTCCACAGGTCCACATCTCCATTACGAAGTGCTTAAAAATGGAAAAAGAATAAATTCACAAAGACTCAAATTACCTAGTGGAAAAATTTTAAATAACGAAGCTAGAAATAAATTTGAAGTAGAGAGAATTAAAATTGATGTTAAAATTGCCAAATTAAGAAAATATAGATAACTAAAATTAAACTACTTCTTTTTTTTCTACTATTGTTTTGTCTGATGTCTCAGAAGGTTTTGTATTTTCAACTTTTTGTACTGTAGGTTTTACATTCAACTCTGTTAATCTTCGAATAAAATGTTCAGCATGCTGAAGATAATTCTCGTGTAGCACTGGATCTCCAGATGTGTGTGCGTCTTTAGCGAGTTGTTGGTATCTTTGAGCAGCTTTTTCTACATTGAATGGGTTGGTCATTGACCCATTGTTTCTACTTATGCTTCCATTTCCACTAGACTGAAAATGGCCATTTGAGTTTTGCCCGCTATTATTTCTAGGTCTAAAACTACTTCTTTGTGTCCTTGGTCTAAATCTTCTTTTTTGATCGTTCATTTATTTTTTTTGAGTTTAAAGTTAATCTTTAAATTTTGCTAATATGCATCTAACGTTATTTTTATAATCTCTAACTAATAACTCTTCTTTAAAATTTTGTTCTTTTAAAATTTGTGAAACTTTATAAAATTGCCCGTGACCTATTTCTAAAGCGAGCATACCAAGTTTTTTTAATATTGTTTTAGACTTGTAGATAACTTTTATAATTACGTCAAGCCCCTCTCTACCGCCATCTAAAGCTATTTTAGGCTCAAATTTTTTAACATCATCTGATAAATTTTTAATATCAGAAGTTTTTATATAAGGAGGATTAGAAACAATTAAATCAAATTTATAATTATAAATATCTTCTAATGATTTATTGAAGAATTTTACTCTTTTATTTAAACCAAGTTTATTTGAATTTTTTTTTGCAACTTTAATAGCTTCTCTAGAAATATCTACACCAATCCCTTTAGCTCCTTTAATTTCACTTAAAATGCTTAATATAATACATCCTGTGCCTGTTCCAATGTCTAAAATATGTGAGTTTTTATTTTTAAATATTTTAATCACACTTTCACAAAGCAATTCTGTTTCTGGTCTTGGAATTAATGTATTTCTGTTTACAAAAAAATCCTTACTCCAAAATTCTTTGTTTTTTAAAATATATGCTAAAGGCTCTCTGTTAGCTCTTCTAGATATTAACTTTTCGAAATTATCAATAGTATTTTTAGAAACTTTTTTGTTTAGATTTATTAATAAATTTTCTCTCTGCTTTTTTAATATACTAGACAATACTAGTTCAGAATCTAATTGATGTGTTTCTATTTTACTTTTTTTTAGTAACCTAGAGCCAGAATCTAAAAGTTCCAATGCATTCATTGCTTTAAGTTCTGTAGCTTTAAATCTTGTTCTTTCAGTCTTAAAGCTTCGTTCATTTCTTCGTGAATTTCCCCGCTTAAAAATTCTTCTAATTTGTGAAGTGTTAAATTTATTCTATGATCTGTTACTCTACCTTGGGGAAAATTATACGTTCTAATTCTTTCAGATCTATCTCCACTTCCTATTTGACTTTTTCTATTATCTGCACGTTCTTGATCTTTTTTTCTTTTTTCAGCTTCGTATACTCTGGACCTTAAAATCTTTAAAGCTTTAGCTTTATTTTTGTGCTGGGATTTTTCGTCTTGTTGACTCACTACAACACCTGTCGGAAGGTGAGTTATTCTCACTGCACTATCAGTCGTATTAACTGATTGACCACCTGGACCACCTGCTCTGAAAACATCAATTCTTAAATCAGACTCTTTAATTTCAACATCTACTTCCTCTGCTTCTGGTAAAACAGCCACTGTAGCTGCTGATGTGTGTATTCTACCTTGAGTTTCTGTTGTAGGTACTCTTTGCACTCTATGAACACCTGACTCGTATTTTAGATAAGAATAAATATCGCTCCCATTTACTAGAAATATAACCTCTTTAAATCCTCCTGCCTCACTTTTAGAAATACTTATAATCTCCAATTTCCATTTTTTTTTTGAACATACTTTTTCATACATCTTAAATAAATCTGAACAGAAAAGGGATGCTTCTAACCCCCCAGTACCAGCTCTAATTTCGACTATAGCATTTTTGCTATCATCTTTATCTTTGGGTAATAAAAATATTTTTAGTTTATTTGTATGATCAATTTTTTTTTGTTTAAGCATATCAAGTTCTTTTTCCGCAAGACTCCTCATTTCCAGATCACTACTTTTGTCTTCTAAAATTTGTTCTAGTTCTTTCCTTTCATTATCTAATTTTAAATATGAACGTGCGTAAGAAATAATATTGCCTAAATCTGAATATTCTTTTGATTTTTGAGCAAAAGTTTTTGAATTAATAGTCCCAGTTGATAATTCTTTTTCCAGAATATCATGTTTTGTAACTACGTCTTGCACTTTTTCTAATGGAATCATGTTTTAATTTTTTTTTCTTTAACTTTATCTTCTACAAGCTGAACAATTTTATTTATAATTTTACCACTAGGAACTTTTTCGTAAGGAACGCCTGATAGGTATAATAAATTATTCTCTTGTCCGCCGCCTGTTAAGCCTATTTCAGTTTGGGCAGCTTCACCAGGGCCATTAACTACACAACCAATTATAGAAAGTGTGACTGGTGTTTTAATGTGTGCTAACTTTTCCTCTAATATTTTAACAGTATCAATAACTGGAAAAGCTTGTCTTGCACATGAAGGGCAAGATATTATCTGAACTCCTCGTGCTCTAATACTTAAAGATTTTAGAATTTCATAACCAGCTTTAATCTCTTCAATTGGATCTGCCGATAGTGATACTCTGATTGTATCGCCAATACCTTGCATTAATAGTTGACCAATACCAATCGAAGATTTTATGCTTCCAGTCAAAAGCCCGCCAGCCTCAGTTATGCCAACATGCAATGGGTAATCACATGCTTTTGATAACTGTTCATAAGATTTAACGGCTAAAAAAACATCTGATGATTTAACACTTATTTTAAAATTAAAAAAATCATTATCTTCCATAAGTTTAATATTATACATAGCACTCTCTACTAAAGCTTCTGGACATGGTTCTTTATATTTTTCTAAGAGCGTCTTGTCTAAAGATCCGGCATTCACTCCTATTCTAATTGAACAATTGTAATCTTTAGCTGCTTTGATTATTTCAATAACTCTATCATTTGCCCCTATGTTTCCAGGATTAATTCTTAAACAACTGGCTCCCATCTTTGCTGCTTCAATAGCTCTTTTATGATGAAAATGTATGTCAGCTACTATCGGTACATTTACTTCTTTAATAATCTCTTTAAGTGCACGGGTCGATTCTTCATCGGGACAGGATACTCTTACTATGTCTGCCCCTGCATTTTCAAGATCTATAATCTGTTTAATAGTGTCTGACACATTAGAAGTAATAGTATTTGTCATTGATTGAATGGATATAATTGAATCTCCTCCCACAGGGACTTTACCTACCATTATTTTTTTAGTTTTTTTTCTTTGAATAGTTCTGTGTGGCCTAATTTCCATAAAAATTAATCTAAATTAAATACTGTATGAAGTTTTTTTATAGCTTTTGAAGTATTAGTTTCATTAATAATAACAGATAATTTTATTTCTGAAGTAGAGATAGCTAAAATATTTATTTTTTCCTGAGCTAAAGCCCTAAACATTTTATAAGTTACGCCAGAAGCGGTTATCATTCCAGCTCCAACAATTGATACTTTAGATACTTTTTCATTACTACTAATAGATTTATATTTAACATTTTTCTTATTTGATTTTATAATTTTAATTGTTTTGTTTAAATCGCTTCTTTTTATTGTGAATGTTAGATCTGTTGTTCTCCCATCAGGTGAAATATTTTGTATAACCATATCAACATTTATGGAGTTTTTTCCTAAGGGTTCAAATATATCTGCTGCCACTCCAGGCTTGTCTTGTACTCCTAAAAGAGTAATTTTAGCTTCATCTTTAGAATATGTTACTCCGGTAATAGTTTTGGAGTAATCTATACTTTCGGGGCCAAATATTTTAGTTCCTTCAACACCAGAAAAAGCAGATCTTACATGTAAAGGCAAATCATACATCATAGCTGTTTGAACAGCTGATGATTGCATTACCTTCGCACCAAGAGACGACATCTCAAGCATTTCCTCGTAAGATATTTTATTAATTCTTTTAGCTTTTGAAAAATATCTTGGATCTGTAGAATAGACACCTTTTACGTCAGTATATATCTCGCATTCATCAGTATCAAAAATTTTTGCTATCGCAACTGCTGTGGCGTCGGAACCACCTCTACCAATAGTAGTGATATCTCCATCTTTCGAGATACCTTGGAAACCAGGCACAATCGCTACACCTTTATTTGAAATAAATTTATTTATTTTTTTTACATGTATGTTGATTATTCGGGAGTTATTGTAATCACCATTAGTCAAAATAGGTATTTGCCAACTCATATAACTTTTAGCTTTAATTCCTTTTTCTTCTAAGGCTCCAGCTAACAAGGCTGACGTAACCTGCTCTCCAGAGGCTAATAAAACATCTAGTTCTCTTTTGTTAAAATTTTTACTGATTTTTTCTGATTGTTGGACTAATTCATTAGTTTTACCAGACATTGCTGAAACAACAACTATGACTTTATTGCCTTTATCTAATTTTTTTTTAATTATTTTAGCAGCAGCAATTATTCTATCAATATTACCTACTGATGTACCACCAAATTTAAGAACTATTTTTGCCATAAATACAATTTAATTTTTAGCTATAAATATCTTAATATAGAAATTAAACAAGAAAATGTAAGATAGAATAATGAGCACAATAAATAAAGATGAAATTAATAAATTTTCTAAAATAGCTGATGAGTGGTGGGATATTAATGGAAAATTTAAACCATTACACGCGTTTAATCCAATACGTATTGAATATATCTTAAATGTTACTTTAGATTATTTTAATATAGACAAAAATAAAAAATTTCCTTTAAAAAATTTGAAAATATTAGATATTGGTTGTGGTGGTGGCCTAATTAGTGAGCCTATGTCTAGGCTCGGAGCGAATGTAACAGGTATTGATGCTTCTGATAAAAATATTCAAGTAGCAAAGTTACACGCAAAAAAAAATAATTTAAACATCACTTATTTAAATACTGTGCCTGAAGATTTAAAGCTACAAAATAAATTTGACATTGTTTTAAATCTAGAAGTTATAGAGCATGTTGAAAATTTAGATCTATATCTCTCTTCTTGTTTTAGTTTGCTAAAACAAAAAAGAATAATGTTTACTGCGACTATTAATAGAACATTAACCTCGTATGTAAAAGCAATAGTAGGTGCTGAATATATTTTAAGATGGCTTCCGATTGGAACGCATGATTGGAATAAATTTATTAAACCCGAAGAACTAGAAAAAAAACTTACTGATTTAAATTTTTCAATTACAAATTTAACTGGCTTAAGTTATAATCCTCTTTTTAAGGAATGGAAAAAAACTAAAGACATGTCCGTTAATTATATAATTGCGGCTAAAAAAAATTAATTTTCTTTGTTGTCTACCCAAGGAATGCTAGTTAAATCAATTCCCTCTTCTGCTAATTCTAATCTTTCTTTCAAAGTTACTGTACCATAAATATTTTTATTTTTTTTATTATCATAATAAATTTCTCTTACTTTTTTAGGAAATTCATCACCTACAAATTTAAAATTTTTTTCTATAATTTTTTTTATTTTAAATAAATCTTTTTTTATTTTTTTAAATTCTTCGTTGTTAAAATTTTTTTCTATAATTTTATTTTTTATAACAATATTTGGAGACATAATTGATTTGTTCACATCTTTTGAATTACAAAAAATGCATTCAATTAGTTTTCTTTTTTTTAGCTTCTCATATTCTTTAGACTCTGAAAACCAACTTTCAAATTCATGTTTGTTATTACATTTTAAGAGATACTTGATCATTTGTTAATTAAGATAAATTTTTGTTATTATTGTTCAAACAATTAGCTTCTTCTATAGCTGGCGTTAATGTCAATATAATCATGAGTAAAGTCACAAGTGTAACATTCATATTGTTCTTGTCCTTGCTTTAAGTCAACTTCAATGAGAATTGAATCCCATTGCATGTATTCTTGTAACTTTTTTTCATTATAGGATTCAGAAATTTGTCCATTTTCAGCCACAATAAATTCACCTAATTTAATAACTATTTTTTTTTGATCAATTTTTTCACCTGACTTCCCAATGCCCATTAAAATTCTTCCCCAATTAGGATCTTCTCCAGCTACAGCTGTTTTTATTAATGGGGAATTGGCAATTGAAAAAGCTATTTTTTTTGCTCTCTCGACATTTTCTGAATTTATAATTTTGACAGTGATGAATTTTTTTGCTCCTTCTCCGTCAACAATAATTTGTTTTGATAAGTCTAAACAAACAGTTCTAAGAGCTTTTTCAAATTTTAATCCTTCTTTACTTGAAATTGTATTTAATTTTTTATTTTTAATTTTTTTTGTTGCAAATATTGCAACCATATCATTCGTAGAAGTGTCACTATCAACAGTTATGGCATTAAAAGTTTTTGATAAAACTTTATTTAAATATTTATTTAATACGACAGAAGAGATATCGGCATCAGTAAAAATGAAAGAAAACATAGTTGCTAAATTAGGAGCAATCATTCCAGAGCCTTTTGCAATTCCTGCTATTTTTACCTTTTTATCACCAAGTTTGATCTCTGAGTAAGCAACTTTTGGTTTTGTGTCTGTCGTCATAATAGCTGATGCCATTTTCATCCATATAATTTTATTTTGATTAATTCTTAAATTTGAAACTAAGTTTTCAATATTATTTTTTATTTTTTCTATAGGAAATTTTTCACCAATAACTCCGGTTGATGCAAACAATATATCTTTTGTTTTAGTTTTTTCATATCTATTTTCATTCTCAACCTTTTTTAAAGATTCTACTAAAGTTTTGGCTATTTCATCAAGGCTACTTGTTCCTTGATCGCCAGTAAATGTGTTGGCATTTTTAGTGTTAACAACTAATGCTTTAATATTGTTTTTTGTATTTTCTCTATTCCAATTTATTGACTCCGAAACAATAGAACTTTGCGTATATGCAACGGCATAATTTGATCCTTCTGGAAAATAAAACATTGAAAGATCGTCCCTTCCATTTTTATAAAGATCTGCAGAAACTGCTGATACCTGCAAGCCTTCAATATGTTTAAGCTCTTGAAAGTCACCCATTTTTGGTGTTCTTTTATTGAGGTTTAAAAAATTTTTTAAATTTATTTCCATAATTATTGTTTAATTTAAATTATAAATACATATATAGAGTATTAATAATATTGCTATCAATCTACTAATATGAGTTTATTTACAAAAACATTAAATAAAATTTTTAAGACTGGCAATCAAAAAGAATTAGATAGTGTTAAGCCTTTAATTGTCGAAATTAACAACCAGGAGCCTAATTTCAAGAAATTAGGGGACGACGAACTAAAAGCTAAAACCTACCTCTTAAAAGAAAATCTCAAAAAAGGCAGATCCCTTGATTTAATTATTCCTGAAAGTTTTGCTTTAGTTAGAGAGGCTGCAAGTCGTGTTTTAAATGAAAGACACTACGATGCTCAATTAATTGGAGGAATTTTTTTACATCAAGGAAAAATTGCAGAAATGAAAACTGGTGAGGGTAAAACATTAGTGTCTACACTGCCCGCGTACTTAAATGCTTTAACAGGAGAAGGAGTCCATATAGTAACTGTTAATGATTATTTAGCCAAAAGAGATTCTCAATGGATGGGGAAAATATTTAATTTTTTGGGTCTTTCCACGGGTTGTATTACTAACGAATTAGACGATGTGGATAGAAAGAAAAATTATAATTGTGATATTACCTACGCCACCAACAACGAACTTGGCTTTGACTACTTGCGAGACAATATGAAGTTTGATCTTTCTGAGATGGTGCTAAGAGAACATAATTATTGTATCGTTGATGAAGTAGACAGTATTTTAATTGATGAATCCAGAACTCCGTTAATTATATCTGGTCGTAGCGAAGATAAAAGTAATTATTATTTGCTCGCTAACAAATTCATAAATAAACTTCAGAAGGTAGATTACGAAATAGATGAAAAAAATAAAAATTCAATTTTAACAGACGTTGGAATAGATAAAATTGAAAAATTAGCAATTCAAGAAGGTGTATTGAAGAATAATAATTTTTATGATCCGCAAAATTTAAATCTTGTTCATCACGTTAATCAGGCATTAAAGGCTAATTTTTTATTTAATAAAGATGTTGACTACATTTTAAGAGAAAACAAAGTTCAAATTATTGATGAGTTTACTGGTAGAGTTTTAGGAGGAAGAAGATTTTCTGATGGACTTCATCAAGCAATAGAAGCAAAAGAAAATGTAGAGATACAAGAAGAAAATCAAACACTGGCATCTATTACATACCAAAACTACTTTCGTTTATATAAAAAGTTGTCTGGTATGACAGGAACGGCATTAACAGAAGCTGAAGAATTTTTTGATATATATAAATTAAATGTAATCTCAGTCCCAACAAACAGCCCGATGATTAGAAAAGATTTAAATGATCAAATTTTTCGAACTGAGAAAGAAAAATATTTAGCTATTACAAATAAAATTATTGAGTGTCATAGTAAAGGACAACCTGTTTTAGTCGGTACTACTAGTATCGAAAAATCTGAAAAAATTTCTAAAAACTTATTAGAAAAAAATATTAAACATAATGTTTTAAACGCCAAGCAGCACGAAAAAGAAGCAAAAATAATCGCAGAAGCGGGGAAAATTGGGGCAATAACAATAGCAACTAATATGGCTGGTAGAGGAACAGATATTCAACTTGGGGGAAATAAAGACTTTAGAGATGAAGATAACCAAAAAGAATTAATTCAAATAAAAGAAGACAAAGAGAAAGTTAAATCGCTTGGTGGACTTTGTATTGTCGGAACTGAGAGACATGAAAGTCGAAGAATAGATAATCAATTAAGAGGGAGGTCAGGTAGACAAGGAGATCCTGGGAGTTCAATTTTTTATATCAGTCTTGATGATGAATTAATGAGAATTTTTGGAGCAGATTCTATAGATGGAATGTTAAAAAAATTAGGACTTAAAGAAAATGAATCTATTGATCATCCTTGGATAAATAAAGCCATGGAAAGAGCACAGCAAAAAGTTGAGGGTAGAAACTTTGATATAAGAAAAACATTAATAAAATTTGACGATGTGATGAATGATCAAAGACAAGTTATTTTTAGCCAAAGACTTAAAATCCTTAAAAGTAAAAATATTTCCGAAACGCTTGAGTCTTTTCTTGATGAGGTAGTATTAAACTTAATTAAAGTCAAAAATGACTATGAAAAGACAAATGATAAAACCATATATTTAAATGCAATAAAGAATATTACCGGAAATATATTGAATGACGAAGAGCTAGTGGCTTTAACTAAAACTTCTGACAGTGAGTATAATAAAAAATTAAAGAATATTTTTGACCTAAAATATCAAGAGAGAATTAAACTAATTGGAGTAACTGAAAATAATGATATTGAAAAAAGAATTTTTTTACAAATTATAGATTTTACATGGCGATCGCATCTACAATATCTTGAGCAACTTAGACAGGTTATAGGATTGAGAAGCTATGGTCAAAAAGACCCTCTTTCTGAGTTTAAAAAAGAAGCTTTTATACTTTTTGAAGGTTTGCTTGAAAAAATAAAAACTGATGTTGTAAAGTTTTTGTTAAATTTAAACATTGTTGTTTCGCAAGAAAAAAAAGTGGAAAACAAAATACAATCTAAAATTCCTGAAAATTGCCTTTTAAAATTAATGAAAAATAAAAAAATTCAAAGAAATGAAAAATGTGAAGCAACTGGAAAAAAATTTAAAAATTGTTGCGGTGCAAATTTATAATAAATTTATTTTTTTAAACTCTTAAAAGCTTTAAGTGCTGCGTTTCTCGCTTCTTCGTGCTTAACAATAGGTCTTGGATAATTTTTTCCAATTTCAAAATTTTTAACATCCTCTTGTAATTCCCAAGGTTTGTGAATAAATTTTTTAGGAACATTAGATAATTCTGGTATCCATTTTTTTACATAGTCACCATGCGGGTCAAATCTTTCTCCTTGTAATATGGGGTTAAAAATTCTGAAATATGGAGCTGCGTCGGCACCACATCCAGCAACCCATTGCCAGCCAGCAATATTACTTGCCTCATTAAAATCTAACAAGCAATCTCTAAAATACTTTTCACCTTCTTGCCAATGTATTCTAAGATGCTTAACTAAAAAGGAAGCTGTGACCATTCTTACTCGATTATGCATCCAGCCAGTTTCGTATAATTCTCTCATGCCCGCATCAACGATTGGATATCCGGTCATTCCTTCTTTCCAAAGAGCTAAGTGTTTTTCATTTTCTTGCCATGGAAAATAGTCAAAATCTTTTCTCAAGTTTCCTTTTAACATTTCTGGAAAATAATTAATTAAACTATGACTAAATTCTCTCCATCCAAGTTCGTTTATGTATTTTCTGTAACCATCATTTTTAATTTTAATTTTTTGACACTCTTCCCAAATAGTTTCTACATGGATTTGACCAAACGATAAGTATGGAGAAATTTTGGATGTCCCTTCAATACTAGGAATATCTCTATTTTTTCCGTAGCCAGATAAGCTATTATTTATAAAATATTTTGTATTATCTAATGCTGTTTCTTCAGAAGGATTCCAAATTTTTTCAAAATTTAAATGCCATTTTTTTTTTGATAATAAAGAATCTAAATTTACTGACTGATCTAAAAAGTTAGTTATTTTTTCACTAATCTTAATTTTTTGTACTTTGTTAAACCCTTTGTCTAAATAGAATTTTTCAGCAGTTCTCCAAAAAGGAGTAAAAACTTTATATGGCGTATTATCACTTTTTTTTATTTCATGAGGCTCGTTTAAAATGTTGCCTTTAAATATTTTAAAATTAATATTTTTTGACTCTAGAAGATTAGAAGATTTTTTGTCAAATAATAAAAAGTCAGGTTCATATACTTTATTCCAATAAATTGAAAAATTTTTTTTTTTAATAATTTTTTCAAAAACTTCTTTGTAAGATCCAGCTTCGATAATCTCAAGATTTATATTTAATTGGTTTAGTTTTTTTTTAAAGTTTTTAAGCGATTGGTAAAGCCACCAAAGCTGGGCTGACCTTTTGACAAAAATTTTTTTTTTTAAAATATAAAAGGCGCAAACATAATTATGATTTTGAGTAGCATAAGTTAATGCGTCATTTCTTAATAATCTAAAATCATTTCTTAACCAAACAATGCCAATATTATTCTTCATGTTATTTATACTTATCAACTTTTAAAAATAATGATACGTTAGCTGAAGTGGTGGCCTTGGTTTGAATCGCACAAACGACACATACCTTTTCAGGGTACTGCTCTACTACTGAGCTACAAGGCCTACAGTCTAAAAGTAATTCTACCTTTAGTTAGATCATAAGGTGTCATTTCAACCATTACATTATCGCCCGCTAAAACTCTTATTCTATTTTTTCTTAGCTTTCCAGATGTGTGTGCTAAAATTTCATGATTATTTTCTAGTTTCACACGGAACATAGCGTTTGGTAAAAGTTCGGTAACTTTACCCTTAAATTCTAACGTTTCCTGTTTAGCCAATTAATTTTCCTTTTTTTTCAATCTTATTTTAATAGAATTTGCATGACCTTCAAGATTTTCATGTTCGGCTAGATTTATAACTGATGTACCTAATCTTTCAATGCCTGATTTTGTCATTTTTATAACAGAATGTCTTTTTAAAAAATCGTAAACTGAAAGACCAGATGAAAATCTAGCTGAACCTGCGGTTGGTAAAACATGATTTGGGCCCGCTAAATAGTCTCCGATAGCTTCAGGTGAATATTCTCCAAGAAATACTGATCCTGCATTTTGTACATTTTTTAAAATATCTTCCGCATTTGAAGTAAAAATTTCTAAGTGTTCTGGTGCAATTAAATTTATAGCTTCAGCTAATGTTTTTTTATTCTTAATTAATATCGATAAACCATTGTTTTTTAAACTTTTATAGGCGATATTTTTTTTGGGTAAAGTTTTTAATTGTTGTGATAAAAAATAATTAATTTGCTCAATAATTTTGATGTCATCAGCTATAACAATTGATTGTGAATTTTCATCATGTTCCGCTTGTGCTATCAAGTCTGCTGCAATCCAGTCTGCTTTTGAAAGTTTATCTGCAACTATTGTTATTTCCGATGGTCCGGCAATCATATCAATACCGACCTCTCCAAAAACTTGTTTTTTAGCATTGGCTACAAAAGAATTTCCTGGTCCAACAATTTTATCTACTTTTTGGATTGTTTGAGTTCCGTAAGCCATCGCTGCAATTGCTTGAGCACCTCCAATTTTATAAATTTCTTTTACCTTACATTTGTGCGCTGCATAAATAACAGCAGGGTTATATGATTTATTCACTGAGGGTGTCGTCATATATATTTCTTTTACTCCTGCAACTAACGCAGGAATACAATTCATTAAAACTGAACTAGGGTAACTAGCTAGTCCGCCTGGAACATAAACTCCCACGCGATTTATTGCGCTTATTTTATATGAAAATGAGTTTTTAAATTTATCAGTAAAAGAATAGGGAGATAATTTTTGTCTTTTATGAAAATCAAAAATTCTATTAAAGGCTAAGTCAATTGAAGCTTTTGTTTTTTTATCTAGTTGTTTAATTATTTTTTTTTTTTCTAAAATTGAAAATTTAATATTTTTTAATGAAATATTTCTTATTTTTGAATATTTTTTTTCGTATTTAATTAAAGCAGAATCTTTATTTTTTTTTATATCTTGTATTATACTTTTTACTTTCAAGTCTATTCTAGGATCTTTAAATTTTCTTTTTTGCAGAATAATATCTAATTTTGCTAAAAAGTTCTTTTGATTGGATTTAATTAATTTTAACATTATAAAAAATCATGTTTCGGTTGTGTTTTACTTTCCCACGGAGAACCTTGGTCATCTAAAGTTACATCAATTATTTCAGTTTTAATTTTAATTACTGCATTTCCTGAAAAAATTAATCGAATTTCATAACTTTTATCAGACAATAAATTGCTTTCAATAGTTAAAAAGTCTAAAAAATTTTTATTTTTTTTTTTATTAATATTTTTTGATAAAACATTAATGACATTGTCAAATTTTAATACTGTTCTAATTCTCTTATTTTTCCTAAAAACACCTTTTTCAACATCTTCCCACATAAACCTATTTAACTGAATTAAAAAAATTCTATTTTTTTTTAAATTTGCAATATCTTCTATTAAAACAATTGCATCTTGCAAGTGGGCTGCTACAATTCTTAGATCCTCGTCTGATGTAGCTAATAATTTTAAATTTGTAACTTTCATTTTAAGTTCTATTAATATTTGCTTTACATTTTTTTAATTTTTTTTCTAGATTCTCATAACCGCGATCTAAATGATAAACTCTGTTGATTATAGTTCTATTGTCTGCGTTTAATGCCGCTAATACTAAGCTTACAGATGCCCTAAGATCTGTCGCCATAACTTCGGCTCCGGATAAATTTGTTGGACCTGTAACGAGTGCTACATTTTTATTTGTTACAATTTTTGCACCCATTCTTCTAAGTTCTGGCACATGCATAAACCTATTCTCAAATATATTTTCAGTTATTTTTGATGTGCCTGATGCTTTTAACATTAAAACCATAATTTGTGCTTGTAAATCTGTTGGAAAACCAGGATAGGGCTCTGTTTTAATGTTGATGCTACTTATTTTGCTTGATTTAAAAACAATAATTTTATTTTTACTTATTTTTATTTTTACACCCATTTTTTTTAACAATTTTATTTCTGTCTCTACTACTTTAGGTTTTATTTTTAAAAAAATAATTTTTTCTCCAACAAGAGCTGCTGCAATTAAATATGTGCCAAGTTCTATTCTGTCAAAAATTACTTCATGGCTTGTACTTTTAAATTCTTTAGTTCCAATTATTAAAATTTTTCTTTTACTAATAAAATTAATATTGCATCCTATTTTTTTTAAAAAAACTATCATATCTTGAATTTCTGGTTCAATGGCGCAGTTGGATATTATTGTCTTACCTTGTGCGCTGACAGCAGCAAGTATAGCATTTTCTGTTGCTCCAACTGAAATAGAGGGAAATTTAATTATGGCTCCTTTTAATCCATTTTTTGCAGTAGCGTGTATATATCCATTTTTAATTTTAATTTTGGCTCCCAGTTTTTCTAAAGCAAATAAATGTAAATTCACAGGCCTTGCGCCAATAGCGCATCCACCAGGAAGAGAAACTTTTGCCTTTTTATATTTAGCTAGTAAAGGTCCTAAAACTAACACACCTGCTCTCATGGTTTTAAGAAGCTTATAAGGAGCTATAGTTTTTAATTTTTTATTACTTGAGATTTTTAAAGTATTCTTTTTTTTTGAAATTTGGATATTTAATCCAATAAACTTTAGTAAGTTTATCATTGTGTAAACATCCTGAACTAGAGGGATATTTTTTAAGGTAATATCTTTGTTGCTAAGTAGAGCAGATGCTAGGATGGGTAATGTAGCATTTTTAGATCCAGAAATATTTATAGAACCTAATAATTTTTTTTTTCCTTTGATGATAAGTTTTTGCATCAATAAAATTGAACTTAAACCTTAGGTAAAGTAACACCTTTTTGTTTCATGTATTTACCTTTTCGGTTTGCGTAAGTTACTTGAGGCTTTTCATTGCCTTTAATAAAAACGAACTGAGCAATACCTTCGTTGGCATATATTTTAGCCGGCAAAGGAGTTGTGTTAGAAAATTCTAAAGTCACATGGCCTTCCCAGCCAGGTTCGAGTGGGGTAACATTAACAATTATTCCACATCTCGCATATGTTGATTTACCCAAACATATGACTAGAACATCCTCTGGTATTTTGAAATATTCCATAGTTCTAGCTAAAGCGAAGGAATTAGGGGGTATAATACATTCTTTGCCAATCTTAGTAACAAAACTTTCTTTTTTAAAAATCTTAGGATCAACTATGCCTGAATTTACATTTGTAAAAATTTTAAACTCATTTGAAACTCTTGCATCATACCCATAAGATGACAATCCAAAAGATATCTTCCCTTTTCGTATTTGTTTTGGGATAAATGGCTTGATCATAGCTTTTTCTTTGGCCATTTTTCTTATCCATCTATCTGATAATACTGTCATTTTTTATTTTTTTCTTTAAATTTTTTTCTTTTTTTTAAGTTTTTTTTTAGAGCTATTTCGCGCTTAATAAGTTGAGCATTTTTTTGAACCAGTACTCTACTCATTATTTTTTAAATTAGTCTTTATCAGGATTTGTTAGATCTTCAAGGGTGATAGGTTTTTCTATATCATGCATTATTTTTTCATTATTATTTTGAGAATCACTACCTTTTCGTGCTCTTTTTTCTTCAATACGAGCTTTCCTTTTAGCTTCTTTTTTCATCGCTTTTTCATTTCTTGTAGATTTGTAGTCGTAATGAATACCCATTTTAGCTCCTGCATTTTTTTCCAATTTTACTTTGTAGTTTGAAATTATGCAAGTCTCTTGTAAAATAGTAATTCTAATTTTTCAAGAAGCCCATATAGCTCAGTTGGTAGAGCATTTCCATGGTAAGGAAAAGGTCGGCCATTCAATTCAGCCTATAAGGACCATATTTATTTATTTTTTTTAATTAAAATAAAAATGATTGATAACACAACAGCTACAAGGACGTCGTAAATAGGCTTAGCTTCGGGATAACCATAATTCCATGAAATTACTAATATTAGCCAAATAATCCAAAAGAAAATGCCTTGATTCATTTTTTTCATTTAATTTAAATTATACATCCATTGTCTGTACAGCTTCTGTCAGATTCTTTCACATTAAAATAATCAATTGATTTTATACTGCTGGTCATTATTGATTTATAAATGTTTAAATACGCATTTAAACTATTAGATAGTTCTTTAGCTTCATTTTTCATACCTAATCTAGAAAAATTTAATAACATAATAGAATTGCCATTAGGAATATTATTATCACTGATATCTATTGGCTTGTGAAAAAGATCATTATTAGAAATTATATTTTTTTGAAATATAGATTTTTCTTTTACATAAAAAAGTTCTACAGTTTTTTTGCACAATTCTTTTGCTTTAAATAGATAATTAGGTTTTAAGGTCTGGTCAGAAAGATCTAATAGCATTGATATAGCGTATGCATAATCTTCTAAGAAAACAGAAGTTTTTGAATTAGTATGATGTAACTTTTCTTCACTAAAAAACATTTTTTCTAAATTGATATAAAAGGTTTCTGCTTTTTCTAGATAATTATTTTTAGGTAATATTTTTTCTGCAGCAATTAAAGCACTTACCCAAAGACAGTTTAAGTCAAGTTGTATTTTACTATCAAAAAATGGCTTGTTTTTATTTTTTCTTAAATTTTTTAATTTTACAACTATTGATTCTGGTGGCGCTTTAATTTCTCTTAAAATTATTTTATTTTCCCAATTTCCTTCAGGCTTAATATCAAAATATTGTTCAATATCTTTAATATCTTTTAGTTCGCTGTGGTTAAAAATATAATATTTTCCTTCTTCACCATCGCTGTCAGCGTCATAAGCTGAACCTAATAGTTTGCTTTCAGAAATTAGAAAATTATTATTTATAAACTCGATTGTTTGAATGATTTTTTTTTCAAAATAGTTGTTTTTGTTTATTTTAAGAAATTTAGATACTAAAAGCACAAATTGAGCATTATCATAAAGCATTTTTTCAAAGTGTGGGATTAGCCAATCTTCATCAACTGTATATCTTGATAACCCTCCTTCTACATGATCGTATATTCCTTGCGAACAAAGCTGCTTTAAAATTAATTCAACAGGTTCTAAATAACTTAAATTTTTTGTTTTTGAAAAAAAATATAAAAGAGTGTCGTAAATATTAAATATTGGAAATTTAGGAGCACCTTTGTAACCTCCTTTTTCTTTGTCTAAGTTAATAATAATACTTTGTAAAATATTTTCTAAGTCTTGATTTAAAACAGAAGATTTTTTTAATTCTAAGCTTTTAGATATAATTGGTGATTGTTTAATAATTTCTTCTCTTTGCTGTTTGTAAGTTTCTCCTACTTTTAAAATAACTTCTTTAAAAGATGGCAGGCCGTGAGAAGGTCTTTTCGGAAAATAGGTTCCTGCCATAAAAGGTATGGCATTTTCGTCAAGGAACATAGTTAGTGGCCAACCTCCGCCTGACTGATTAAAAAGTTGATAGGAACTTTGAAAAACATAATCAATATCTGGTCTTTCTTCTCGGTCTACTTTTATGTTTAAAAAGTATTTGTTCATGAGTTCAGCTGTTGTTTTGTCATCAAAGCTTTCATGTGCCATGACATGGCACCAATGGCAACTTGCGTAGCCGACACTAAGAAGGATTGGAATTTTTTTCTTCTTAGCAAAATCTAAAACGTCTTGTGACCACACTTGCCAATTAACTGGGTTTTTTTTGTGCTGCTGAAGATAAGGACTTGAGTCTTCAGATAGATTATTTTTATTTGTCTCTAACATAAAAAAATTTATTTTTTATTATCAAAGATATTGTAACAAAAATTATAAAAAAAATTATAGGTAAATAAATTTCTTTACTAAGAATTAAAGTTACAAAACTAAAACTATCTGACTCTTTTATAAACTTATTGATTCCAGACCCAACACTTACCCAAATAAACATACTGGGTATAAATCCTAAAAAACTTGCAAAAAAATAATTAATCTTTTTCATATTAAAAATCACTGGCAATGTATTTTGCAAAGGAAATGGAAGACCTAAGCCACCTATGAGTCTAAAAATAAAAAAATAGTAAAATTCATTTTTTTTAAAAAGAATAATATATTTTGAAAATTTTTTTTCTAATAGTTTATTAATTAAATTTTTGAAAAAGAAACTAGTAATTGTATATAATATTAAAGCACCAAGAGAGATTGAAATAACTGAAACAAAAGTTCCAACCCACTTACCAAAAAAAATTCCTGAAATTATTAAAAGAGGGGAGCCAAACCCCAACAGCGAAACCCAAACTACGGAAAATGTAAAGAATATTAATAAATTGATGTAAAGTTTGCTTCCAATTAAATTGTCTATATTTACTTGGACTTCCTTATAATATGCAAAATCATTTAATCTACTAATTTCAATTTGTAAAAAAAAAAAATACAAAAAAGTAAATAGAACTAACAGATAGGAAATTGCTAAAAATAGTTTCAGTTTTTTGCTCATTATTTACATGTACAATACAGGCTAATTAGATTATATAACCTTAAATATTTATGAAAAGAACTTATCAACCCAGCAATTTAGTAAGAAAAAGAAGGCATGGCTTTAGAGGCAGAATGGCTACTAAAAATGGTCGAAAATTAATTGCCAGAAGAAGAGCCAAAGGAAGAAAAACTATTTCGACTTAATTTTCAATGATTAAGCTTGAAAGTCTAAAAAAAAATAATCAATTCAAACTAGCTTTAAAAGAGAAGAAAACCCATACTGATTTTTTTTCTATATTTGCCGCTAAAAATTTTATTCCAAAGAAAAATAAAAATTTATTATATATTAGCTTCGTAATGAAAAAAAAAATTGGCAATGCTGTAAAAAGAAATAGAATAAGACGTAAATTAAAAGCGATAGTGCACAAACTTTTGAAGATAAAGGGTGCAATTAATTCTAATTATACTTATATAGTTTTTGGTAAATCAAAAGCCTATGAAAAAGACCATAAAATTCTATTTACAACAATGCAAAAAAGCTTTGAAAAGTTTTAAATCTATGATCTCAAATATTTTAATTTTTATAATTCTATCCTTAATAAAATTCTATAGTTTTTTAATTTCACCCTTTCTAGGAGTAAAGTGTAGATTTCTACCTACGTGCTCTGAGTATTGCAGTGAGTCGTTTAAGGAACATGGTTTAATAGCAGGTGCTACATACGGCCTCAAAAGAATTATTCGCTGTCATCCTATAAAAATTTTAGGTGGATCAGATGGAATAGATTTGGTTCCAAAAAAAAATTATGTATCAAAGGAACTAGACTAAATGGAAAATAAAAATGTATTTATAGCTATAGCTTTATCTATGTCTGTTCTACTCTTCTGGTCAGCTTTTGTTGACGCGCCTCAACCTGTTGATAAACAAAATCAAAAAAATTCTAGCAGTACTGAAAAAAATAAAATGGTCGACAATGGTATTGTACCAAATATTGACGGAACAGTTGTTAAAGAAAATATTTCAAGAGGAGAATCTTTAAAAAAAACTAATAGAATTTTATTGGAAAATAAAAAAATAAAAGGTTCAATATCTCTTGAAGGTGCAGCAATAGATGATTTGTCTTTTAAAAATTATAAGTTAGATATTAATTCAAATGATGTAGTGCAATTTTTAAACCCTAAGGAAACTAAGAATGAGTATTTTGCTGAATCAGGTTGGGCAAGTATAGGTAATAAAATTAAAGTTCCAACAAGTAAAAGTAATTGGAGTGTTATTGGTAATAAAGTTTTATCTGTTAACAATCCTGTTACTTTAGAATGGAATAATGGTTCAAATCTTATATTTAGAAAAAAAATAGAAATAGATGACAACTATCTTTTTAAAATTAATCAAGAAGTTCAAAATAATTCCTTAGAACAAGTAGAATTATATCCTTACGCTCAATTAACAAGGAAAAATATACCTGAGGACTTAAAGGGTTTTTATATTCTACACGAAGGTTTTATCGCTGTTTTAGATGAAGAACTAAAAGAAGATGATTATGGCGATATAGAAGAGAAAAAAATAGTACGAGAAGCAGACAAAGGATGGATAGGTATTACAGATAAATATTGGATGACTGCTTTAATTCCTGAAGCAGGTGAAAAATTTAAGTCTACTTTTTTATATCAAGATGCTTATAAAGCTAATTTTCTATTAAATAATCCAAAAATTATTGCACCATCTTCAAAAGCAAACAATGAGATTAAAATTTTTGTAGCAGCGAAAGAAGTCCAAACAATAGATGCGTACGCAGAAAAAGAAAATATAGAAAAATTAGATTTGATTATTGACTGGGGTTGGTTTTATTTTTTTACAAAGCCTTTGTTTTTTGCGGTGGACTATTTGTTTAAGCTAACAGGCAACTTTGGGATTGCTATTGTTCTTATTACTATAATGATTAGGTTAGTTTTCTTTCCTCTTGCTAGTTACTCTTTTAAATCAATGGCAAAAATGAAGGCATTACAACCAGAAATGGCAAGGCTTAAAGATCTTCACAAGGATGATAAGGTTAAGCTCCAACAAGCCATAATGGCATTATACAAAAAAGAACAAATTAACCCCGCATCTGGTTGCTTGCCAGTTTTAATACAAATTCCATTTTTCTTCGCAATTTATAAGATGCTTTTTATCTCACTAGAAATGAGGCATCAGCCCTTCTTTGGTTGGATAAAAGATTTATCTGCATCAGACCCTACTACAATATTTAATATTTTTGGCTTACTGCCGTTTACACCGCCTAGTTTTTTAATAATAGGTATCTGGCCAATTTTAATGGGTCTGACAATGTTTGTTCAACAAAAATTAAATCCCGCTCCAACTGATCCTATTCAAGCCAAGATATTTATGTTCTTTCCAATATTCTTAACGGTAATATTAGCATCTTTCCCATCAGGATTAGTTGTGTACTGGACGGTCAATAATATTTTAACTATCGCTCAGCAATGGTTCATAATGAAAAGAACAACAGTAAAAACAAATTAAATGGGTTCAAGAGAAGAAGACCTAGAAAATTTAAAAAAGTTTTGGCCAGAAAATGCGCCTGATATTTCCCAAGTTCCTAAATATGTAAATAAGTATAAAAAAGAAAAAATAGTAATAAAGTGTGGGGGAAAAGTTTTAATAGATCCAGATTTATTTAATAAATTTATTGAAGATGTAGCTATCCTTCATAAATTAGGGTTAACTATAATTATTGTTCATGGTGGAGGTCCTAGGATAAAAATAGAACTAGCAAAATTAAATATTGAGAGTCAGTTTATTAACGGTTTAAGAGTTACCAATAAACAAACTATGGGAGTGGTTGAAAAAGCTCTAGTAGATTTTAATTCAGAAATTATAGAAAAATTAAAAAAAAAAGAATGTAAAGCGGAAGGACTAAATGTTACCCAAAATAATATTTTTGTAGTAGAACGAGAAAATAAAGAACTTGGCTTTGTTGGAAGACCAAAAAAAGTATTAAATGAAAAAATTCAAACTATTGTAGACCAAAAACAAATACCTATAATTTCGCCAATGGGCAAAGATGTAGAGGGAGAGAAGTATAATATAAACGCGGACACAGCGGCGGCTTCTATAGCAAAAAGTTTAAAATCTAGAAGATTGCTACTAATGACAGATGTAACGGGTGTTTATGATAAAAATAAAAAATTAATTAATGAGATTAAGCCTGCAGAAGCAAAAAATTTGATAGATAAAAAAATAGTAGAGGGTGGAATGATACCTAAGCTTTTAAACTCAATTGATGCTGTTGAGAATGGAGTTAAAGGTGTTGTTATTATTGATGGTAGAAAACTTCATTCTATTTTATATGAAATTTTTTCTGACGAAGGTTCCGGTACACTTATAAGAAAATGAAAGAATTAAAAAAAATAAAATATTGGCTTTTTGATCTTGATAACACTTTGTACTCAGGTGACACAAAAGTATTTGATCAGGTAGATAAAAAAATGTCACTTTTTATATCTGATAAGCTTAATGTAACCGTAGAAGAAGCAAAAAAAATTCAAAAAAATTACTTTCACGAATACAATACGACGCTTAATGGAATGATTAAAAATCATAAAATTGATGCTCAAGAATTTTTAGAGTTTGTTCATGATATAGATTTAGGGTTTTTAAAAGAAGATACAGAGCTTCAAAACGAATTAACTAATCTTCAAGGAAAAAAATTTATATTTACCAATGGATCTAAGGCTCACGCTGCAAACGTTACAAAAAAAATTGGCATTCAGAATATTTTTAGTGGTGTTTTTGATATAGTAGATGCTGATTTTTTTCCTAAACCCTCAATCGTACCATATAAAAAAATTATCGAAAAATATGGAATAGACCCACAATATTGTATATTCATTGAAGATATAGCTAGAAATTTAAAACCTGCTAATGAATTAGGAATGAAAACAGCTTGGGTTAAAAATGACGAACCTTGGGCTGCTGAATTTTCTGGTGAAAGTTTTATAGACTATAAAATCGATAACTTGTCAAAATTTTTAAGAGGTATAAATGAACAAAAATGAATTAGAAGCAATAATAGATCAAGCTTGGGATAAAAAAGAAGAGATAAATAAAAATTCAGATAAAAAAATAATTGACGCAATCAATCAAACAGTAAATGATTTAGATTCAGGCGCGGCAAGAGTTGCTGAAAAGATAGACGGTAACTGGGTTACTCATCAGTATTTAAAAAAAGCAATCATGTTAAGTTTTAGAATTTATGAGATGGAAGCTTTGAGCGGTCCTTATAGTAGTTGGTATGACAAATCTCATTTATTAAGAGGTAAAACAGCTGAGTGGACTAAGGAAGATCATATTAAGGCAGGTTTTAGAATGGTTCCCAATTCTCCAGTAAGGAAAGGATCCTTTATTGGAAAGAATGTTGTTTTAATGCCATGTTTTATAAATATTGGAGCTTATATCGATGAAGGTACAATGATGGACACTTTTTCAAGAGCAGGAAGCTGCTGTCAGATAGGAAGGAACTGTCATATCTCAGCAGGTTCTGGTGTTGGTGGTGTTTTGGAACCAGCTCAAGCATTACCAACTATTATTGAGGATAATGTTTTTCTGGGAGCAATGTCTGAAGTCGTTGAAGGAGTATTAGTTGGAGAAGGTTCCGTGATTAGTATGGGGATGTGCATTGGTCAGTCTACCAAAATTGTGAATAGACAAACTGGTGATATTATTTACGGAAAGATACCCCCCTACTCAGTAGTTGTACCTGGATCAATGCCAGATAAAAAAAATCCTAATGCTCCATCATTAAGTTGTGCAGTTATAATTAAACAAGTTGACGAAAAAACAAGAAGTAAAACTTCAATTAATGATTTGTTGAGAGAATAATGAAAAAATTTGATGAATTACAGTTGTCAAAAGATTTAATTAGATTTCCTAGTGTCACGCCGATTGATGCCGGTGCTATAAGCTATTTATCAAAAAAATTAAAGCAATTAGGATTTAATTGTAAAATTTTAGAATTTAAAGATAAAAAAAATCCCGCTATTAAAAATCTCTACGCAAGGCTAGGAAATAAACAGCCAAATTTATGTTATGCAGGTCATACGGACGTGGTTCCTCCAGGAAACATAAAAGATTGGTCTGTTAACCCTTTTAAACCAGCTATAAGAAATAAATATTTGGTAGGCAGAGGAGCAAATGATATGAAGAGTTCAATTGCTTGTTTTATAGCTGCTGTAAGTAATTTTTTAAAAAAAAATAAAAAAATTGACGGATCTATAAGTTTTCTAATTACAGGTGATGAAGAGGCTCAAGCTGTGAATGGTACCAAAAAAGTTGTTGATTATTTAATTAAAAAAAAAGAGAAAATAGATTTTTGTATTGTTGGAGAACCAACGAATCCAAAAAAATTAGGAGAAATGATTAAGATAGGTAGAAGGGGAAGCTTGTCATGTAAGTTAGAAATTCAAGGTATCCAAGGTCATGTTGCATATCCTCATCTCTCAATAAACCCGATTAATAGTTTGATTGCTATTCATAAAAAACTCAAAGAAAAGCCTTTGGATAAAGGAAACAAACATTTTCAGCCATCAAATTTAGAATTTACAGCTATACAAGTAGACAATAAGGTTCATAATGTTATTCCAGCGAGAGCACAAATACAATTTAATATTAGATACAATAACTTTCATACAGCCGTAAGTTTAAAAAAAATGATAAGTTCAGTTGTAAAATTAATTTGTAAAAAAAACAAAACAAAATATAAAATTGATTTTATAGTTTCAGGAGACTCTTTCTTAACAAAACCTAATCCAACTATTCAAATGGCAAAAAAAATAATAAAAAAAATTACAAAAATAAATCCTATGTTTTCTACAACAGGAGGAACTTCGGATGCAAGATTTATAAGAAAAATAGCTCCTTGTCTTGAATTCGGCTTAGTTAATAAAACTATGCATAAAGTTGACGAATGTGTGTCTTTAAAAGATTTGTCTAATCTAAGAAAAATCTACTACGAAATTCTTATAAAATATTTTAATAAGATTTAAAAATTGTAAAATATTTAAATTAAATGTAATATGTAAAATGTCAAAAATTGCATTAATTACAGGAATAACAGGTCAAGATGGATCTTATCTTGCAGAACTTCTCTTGGCTAAAAAATATAAAGTACATGGATTAGTTAGAAGAGTAGCGGCAGAAAATGAGATCCACAGACTGTGGAGAATAAAACATATTTTAAAAAAAATTACTTTACACCCAGCTTCATTAGAAAATTATGCAAGTATCGTTAAGTTGATCCATAAATTAAAACCTAATGAAATATATCACCTTGGTGCTCAGAGTTATATTGATTACGCTTTTAAAGATGAATTTTCTACTCTGGATACAAATATAAATGGAACTCATCATATCTTATCTGCAATAAAAGATTTTTCACCAAAGACAAAGATGTATTTTGCTGCTTCCTCTGAAATGTATGGAAAAGTTTTAGAAATACCACAAACGGAAAAAACACCTTTTTATCCAAGATCAACTTATGGAATATCAAAAATAGCTGGATTTGACCTTACTAGAAATTACAGGGAAGCGTACAGCCTATTTTGTGCTAGTGGGATTTTATTTAATCATGAATCCCCGAGAAGAGGATTTGAATTTGTAACAAGAAAAATTTCTCATTCGGTTGCAAAAATTAAATATGGCTTACAAAAAGAATTAAGGTTAGGAAATGTAAATGCGAAAAGGGATTGGGGACATGCAAAAGACTACGTTTTTGCAATGTGGTTGATGATGCAGCAAAAAAAACCTGACGATTTTGTGATTTGTACAGGAGTGCAATATTCAGTAAAAGATTTTACAAAACTTGCTTTTGAAATAGCAGGTTTAGATTATAAGAAATATCTACAAATTGATAAAAGTCTTAACAGACCAGCTGATGTTCAAACGCTATTGGGCGACTACAGTAAGGCAAAAAGAATATTAAAGTGGAAACACAAATTTACATTTAAAGATCTAGTTAGAGACATGGTGATTTCAGACCTAGATTATATTAAAAAAACACTTTTGGTTAATTCTAAAAGCTAATTGTTATTTTCTAAGTGATATTATTAAAAAGAAAAAAATTAAAAGTATCTATAATATTGCCAAATTATAATAGCTCTAAAAGTATCGAAAAAACAATTAGTTCTGTTTTGAAACAAACATATAAAAATTGGGATTTATTTATAGTCGATGACAACTCTGACAAAAATACAAAAAATATTTTATCTAAGTATAAAAAAAATAAAAAAATTAAAATATTATACTTAAAAAAAAATAAAGGTGCTGCTTATTGTAGAAATTTAGCAATCAAAAAATCTAGGTCATATTATATAGCTTTTATTGACTCTGATGATCTTTGGAAAAAAAATAAATTAAGTCTTCAAATTAATTTTATGCAAAAAAATAATCATTTCTTTACATATACTAATTATAAAACTTTTAAGTTAAATAGCCCTGCCAAAAATACTATTCTAACTCCTAGTAAATTTAATTTTAATTCTTTTGTTAAAAATACTTCTATAGCAACCAGTACAATGATTGTTAAAAGATCATTGACCAAAAAAATAAGATTTTCAAATACTAAAATTTGTGAAGATTATTATTATAAGTGTCAATTACTAAAAAAAATAGGCAATGCATATTGTTATCCTAGTTGCTTAACAGAATATCAAATAAGAAAAAACTCATTACAGAGTAATCGTATTAGAAATCTGTATTGGATTTGGAAAATTAATAAAAGTTTAAATCATTTCAATATTTTGAAAAACTTAACTTCAATTTTTTTTATATCTCTCAACTCATTAAAAAAATATGGTTTTAGATAATAAAAATTAATAATAAACTTTAAATAAATATAAACCGTGTGCAGGAGCTGGCGGTGCACAATTAGATCTTTTCTTTAGTTTAATAATATGTTCAAATTTTTTTAAATCCCATTTACCTAGTCCTACAAATTTCAAGCATCCTACCATTGATCTAACTTGCTGTTGCAAAAAAGATTTTGATTTAAATATTATGATTATCTTATTTCCTGATTTTTTTACTTTGGCTTCATCTAATGTTTTAATAGGTGATTTAGAACCGCATGAAGAAGATCTGAAAGTTGAAAAATCTTTATTACCTTCTAATAATTTAGCGGCTTTTTTCATAAGTTCAAAATTTAAAATAGATTTTATATGCCATGCTTTATTAAACTCTAAGGCCAATGGTGCTATACGATTAACAATTACATATTTATATTCTCTTTTTTTAGCACTAAATCTTGCGTGAAAATTTATTTTTTTTTTATTTATTTTTATGATGGATATTTTTTTTTTATACAAAAAAAAATTTATAGAATTTAAAAAAACCAATTTTTTACTTATTTTAGACTTTAAAGTAAAATGAGCTGATTGCCCCACAGCATGAACGGCTGAATCTGTTCTCCCAGAGCCATATAGAATAATTTTTTCTTTTAAAATTTTCGTTAAACTTTTTTCAATCTCTTCCTGCACAGAAGGTCCATTTTTTTGTTTTTGCCAGCCCACAAAATCTGTTCCATCATATTCAATTATAATCTGATACGTATGCATTATTCAATTAGGTCGCCTATTTTAAAATTCATTCCTAATAAAAAATCCTTTAACAGTAATTTGTTTTTACCTTCTTTCTGTATTTCAATGATTTTAATAGAATTGTCTTTGCAAGCAATTACAAAGCTATTATCTATAATAGTTCCGGCAGGCCCTGTTTTTTCTAATATAGATGCTTTCCATATTTTATATCTTATTTTTTTATATTCAAACCATGCTCCAGGAATTGGATTTAGACCATTAATTTTTCCAATAATTTTTTTAGCATCTTCTTCCCAATCTATTTTACCTTCATTTTTTCTTATTTTTTTTGCATAAGTAGCACTATTATGATCTTGTTCAATAAATTTATCTTTTTCATTAAAAATATCTTCCAAAGCTTCTACAATATACTCGGAGCCAATTTTTGATAATTTTGCGGAAATTACGCCACTTGTATCAGAAGAGCTAATACCAATTTCAATTTTTTTCATAACTGGGCCAGAATCTAATTTTTCTGTAATTCTCATTATACTTACGCCTGCTTGCTTATCTAAATTCATAATTCCTCTTTGTATCGGTGCTGCCCCACGCCATTTAGGCAGTAGAGAGGCGTGTACATTTATGAATCCTTTCTTAGGTATATCAAGAAATTTTTTATTTATTATCTGGCCATACGCAACCACAACTACAATATCTGGGTTTACTTTCTTAAAAAAATTTAATTCTTCATCGGTATTTAAGTTGTTTGGATATCTTATCGCTAATTTTAAACTTTCAGCACTGTTCTGAATTGGTGATGAGTTTATTTTTTGACCCCTGTTAGATTTTTTTGGAGGTTGAGTATAAACACAAGATATTTCATATGATGATTGTACTAAAGTTTCTAATATCGGAACTGAAAACTGGGGGGTACCCATAAAAATAATTTTATATGGCATTAGTTTATTTAGCCTAAACCACTATTCTTTCTAATGCTTTTTTTTGTTTTGAAAGTTTTTTAACAATATAATTTTTTTTCATTTTTGATAAATGGTCAATAAATAAAATTCCCTCTAGATGATCCATTTCGTGTTGAATACAGGTCGCAAGAAGCCCTGTTGCTTCTAACTCCTGTTTTTGACCGTTGTAATCTAAGTAACTCACATGACATTTATCTGGCCTATCGACTTCAGCAAATTGCCCTGGCACAGATAGACATCCTTCTTCATAAGTAGAATAATTTTTAGATTTTACTATTAATTTAGGGTTTACAAAATATAATGGTTTTTTTTCAACTTCTTTCGATATGTCAATTACTATTATTCTCTTTGGAACTCCTATTTGTATAGCTGCTAAACCAATACCGGGGGCAAAATACATTGTTTCAAGCATATCATCTATTAGTTTTCTAATCTCGTTATCAACTTTTTCAACATCGTAAGACTTTTGCCTTAAAAATGGATTTGGTTCAGTTAAAATTTTTTTAATAGACATTAATTATTAATATATTAGATTTTATTTCTTTCAGGTAGTGCGGCAATTAAAATTTTATTGCTAAATTTTTTTATTCCTGATTTTATTAATAAATGATTGATAAAGTAAATAGTTTGTGTGTCTAAATCTATAATTTCATCCGGTCCTAACAACTCTACTATTCTCAACAAAAGCAAACCTGTTTCATTGTTTTTTCCTAAATTTAATAGCTCAATAGGTGGCAAATTATCATTTATAATTTTTTGATCAATTAATTCATCTGGAACATTAATGCCATCACTTTTCAATGATTCGAAAAGAATAATATCTTTCAAAGAAGTTTGATATTTTTTATTTTTTTTTATTTTCTTATAAATAGATTCAAATTCTTTTTCTGGTTTAGCTTTAAAAGTGTTTTTTTCTGTATAAAATCTTATAATTTTAGAAGTATGGTAATAATCATTATTATACTTAATTTTTCCAAGATTTTTTTTCTCATAAGTAATGTTTTCAGCTACTAATTGTTTGTACAATAGAGGTATTTCATCTGGGTTCAAATTTTTTAATTCATTGCTTAAATACTCTTTAAATATATTGGATAAATTATCTTTTTTAAATAAATTATTTAATAAAAAAATATACTTTAATTTTGCATCTATATTGTCTGATAATAAAACTTTTTGATAAATTAGAGCTCTTGCATTTGTAGAATTAAGCGTAAGATATGTTTCGTCAGTGTTTAAAAAATCATTAAAATTAAATTTTACATTTTTATAAATTTCAAAAATAAATAATTTTGACAAAGAATTATTGTTAGCTGCATTTTCTAATTCTTTAATCTGTTCTAGATTTTCAAGATCAGTAATTTTAAATAAATTTGAGGCGATTAAATATTGCCATATTTTTTTATTAGTTGTCTTAGTTGGTGTGTAATTAAAATTTGGAATAGTTATTGAAGATAGATAAAAATTTAAAAGGTTGGTATCATCAATTTTTGTATCTATCTTGTTGCTTAAACCCAGAAGATAATTAACTTTATTATTGAAAAATTTATTTGATAATTTTTGTTCTCTAAGTAGGTCCAAGATAAGTTGAGCTTCATTTTTTTTATTATTGTTGATGAGACAAATAATTTTAAACTGCTCTAAATATGCATCTTTTATATTGTTATCAACCAATGTAATATTTTGACATGCCTTACCTAAATTAGCTTTTGCAATGTTTTCATCAACTAAATACTTGATAATTTTTTTTTTGCTTGGAAATTTTTTATTTTTATTTAGAAAATTAGTTATAAGTTTATCTTTATTGTTGTTGATCAGCCAATCTAATTTGTAATTTATAAACTCTTCCTCAGTCATGTTTCGATCTGGCAATTTAGAAATTGTGAACAGTGTGTTTATAAATATTTCTTCCGCAAAAGAAGAAAGCTTAATTTTATTGATTCTCTCTATTGTATCTTTAATTTTTGTTCCTTCTGAGTTAACCCACATATCTAAGGTTAAATTATTTTCGTCTGGATCAAATATTCCGTAAACTAAATTTTTATTGACGTCTGATACTTCAGTATTAACTTCTATCTCTTTTAATAACTTTGGATTGATATTAATTTTTGATACTGATTTTTCTAAAGGAATATCTTTTATTTTAGTTACGTTATTCTTTTTATTTAAATTCTCTTTTTTCCATATATCAATACTGTCCTCTGAAAGAAGAAGTTGAGTAAAAAAAAAAGATATAATTAAGGAAAAAAATAACTTTTTATTTAAGTTTAATAATTTCATTAGTAATATTTTTTTTAATTTCTTGATTTGGAGCTGGAAAGTTAAATTTACTAAGTAAAAATAAGACCAGTAAAAAAGCTAAGATGTATAAAAAAAAATTTATTATTTTTTTTTTTGTTGAGACTTTAGAGCTGAAGCGACTGTTGTAATTAAATTGCATAGTATTTAAATATATTTAAACTAAATAAATAAGACAAATTTATGATAAATCAAATTATAAATCAGGAATATAATTGAAAAAAAACCTTACTTTAACTGGAATGATGGGTGTTGGGAAATCAACCATAGGTAAGGCTATTTCAGAGCAACTTTCAATGCAGTTTGTAGATATAGATAAAATCATAGAAAAAAAGCTCAAATCGACTGTTCAAAAAATTTTTGAAAAAAAGGGAGAAGATTTTTTTAGAGAAAATGAAGAAAAAGTTACACTTGAAGAAATGAAAAAAAAAAATAGAGTAATAGCTTTAGGTGGTGGTGCGTTCATGAACTCAAAAATTCGAGATTATGTTATTTTAAACACAAAAAGTTTTTGGCTTTATTTAGACATAAATCTACTAGAGAAACGACTTATTAATTCCAACAAAAGACCTTTGTTGGCTAATGGTAATACTAGATTAAATTTAGAAAGAATATATGAGAAAAGAAAAGCTACTTACTCTCTTGCTAGCTATAAGATAGATTGCAATAAATTAACTACTAAATTAATAATAAAAAAAATAATTACACTTTATGAAAACAACTGAATTAAAAGTAAAAAATTTAAACTCTAATTACTCTATAATTATAGGTAAAAATATTTTAAATAAGATTACCAATCAAATTAAAATTTTATGCCCTGGTGCAGAAAAAGTTGCTTTAATAGTAGATAAAAATGTTCCAAATAAGTTTAAAATTAAAATAAAAAAATATTTAAAAAAATACAAAGTCTTTACATTTGAATATTCTGTGAATGAGAAATTTAAATCATTCAACAATGTAAATAAGCTTGTTGAAAAATGTCTTGCAAATAATTTTAATAGAAATGATGTTTTAATATCACTAGGTGGTGGTATTTTAGGTGATTACAGCGCTTTTACTGCAAGTATTATAAAAAGAGGAATTAACTTCATAAATATTCCCACAACTTTATTAGCTCAAGTAGATTCTTCTATTGGTGGAAAAACAGGAGTTAACTCAATATTAGGTAAAAATTTAATTGGAACATTCTATCAGCCTAAAGTTGTTATATCTGATGTTGAAATTTTGAAAAGTTTACCAAAGCGAGAATTGATTTGTGGCTATGCTGAAATTCTTAAACACTCTTTGATATTAAAAACTAATTTTTTTAATTGGCTTGAAAATAATTCAAAACAATTTCTAATAAATAGAAATTTAAATTTATTAAAGAAAGCAATTATTGAAAGTTGTAAAATTAAAATTCATTTTGTCAACAAAGATATTTATGAAAAAAATATTAGAATGATACTAAACTTTGGGCATACTTTTGCTCATGCGATTGAGGCACAAAATAACTATTCAAAAAGAATAAACCATGGGGAGGCTGTGATTATGGGCATGATGATGGCTGTTAAACTATCTTATTTAAAAAAATTATGTAGCTTAAACACTCTTAATAAGTTGAAACATATTTATGATGCTAATGACTTAAAATACGATATTAAAAAATTATTTAAAAAAAATGAATATAATAAAATTGCTGAATATATGAGCTCTGATAAAAAAAATAATGATAAAAAAATTAATCTAATTTTATTAAAAACAATTGGTCAAACTACTCAACCAAATATGTACAAAATTTCAAGTGATGAATTAAAAAAAGTATTTAATAAAATTATTTAATCTTTATCTCTAGTGCGTGAATTTTATTTTTTAGTTCTTCGGAAAGAAGTGACATAATCTCTCTTTGAGCTAAAATTTTATTTAACGAACTTAAATAAGTTGATTGAATTTCAAGTTTTAGATGGTATTTGCCAGGATCAAAAAATCTATGTTTTTTGTGTTTATGGCTATCATCTGTAATTGAAATTTTTTCAACTTTAATATTTTTCTTAATTTTATTTTCTACAAAGCTTAAAAAGTCATTCATATAACCTCATTTTACTATATAACTATTTTTTTTATATGAAAATTATTTGTGATTGGGAAAATTGTGATCAAATCGGTAGTTATAGAGCTCCGTTAGAAAAAGATAATAGTAAAAGATATAGATTGCTATGTTTGGAACATATTAAAATTTTTAATAAAAAATGGAATTATTTTTCTGATATGAGTGATCAACAAGTTGAATATTTTATTAAGTCAGATTTAACTTGGCACAAAGCGACAAAAAGTTTCAGCTCTTCTGATAACTTTTTTAATATTCTTTGGAACAATGCTCTAGAAGATAAATTAAATATATTTAAATCAGAAAGTTTTAAAGATTTTACAAAAACCCAACTAAGTAATACTGATCGAGATGCGCTTGATGTTATGGAAATGAAATATGACACTAAATGGGAAGAAATTCAAAAACAATTTAAAACTCTTGTAAAGAAATATCATCCTGATAAAAATCAAGGTAATAGAAAATTTGAAGATAAGCTTAAAACAATTACTCTAGCTTATAGTCAACTAAAAATGACAATAGGGAAAAAAAAGTGACAAATTTAATAAATTCTAAAAAGCCTGATATTAAAATATCTGTAAAACAGACTTTCGGTATAGATACCGATATGGAAATAGATGCGTTTTCAAAAAAAAATGAATTTGTCCCAAAGATTGATCAGGATTACAAATTTGATAGAGATACAACTTTAGCAATATTATCTGGATTTGCATTTAATAAACGTGTCTTGATCCAAGGATATCATGGAACAGGTAAATCTACACACATCGAACAGGTTGCAGCAAGATTAAATTGGCCATGTGTGAGAGTTAATTTGGATAGTCATGTTAGCAGAATAGATCTTATAGGAAAAGATGCGATTGTTTTAAAAGATGGAAAACAAGTTACTGAATTTAAAGAAGGGATTTTACCTTGGTCAATACAAAATCCAATTGCATTAGTATTTGATGAATATGACGCCGGTAGACCAGATGTGATGTTTGTTATTCAAAGAGTCCTTGAAAGTGAGGGAAATTTTACATTACTAGATAAAAATAAAGTTATTGCTCAACATGAATGCTTTCGAATGTTTGCAACAACTAACACGATCGGTCTTGGCGATACAACTGGACTTTATCATGGAACTCAGCAAATCAATCAGGGTCAAATGGATAGATGGAATATTGTAACAACTCTTAATTATTTGCCTTTTGAAAAAGAATTAGAAATAATTTTAGCTAAAAATAAATCCTATAACTCTAAAGATGGCAAAGAACAAATTTCTAATATGATTAAAGTAGCAGATTTAACGAGAAAGGGATTTGTGAATGGAGATATATCTACAGTTATGAGTCCTAGAACTGTTCTACATTGGGCTGAAAATACAAAAATATTTAGTGACTACGGTTATGCTTTTAGATTAACTTTTTTGAATAAGTGTGACGAAATTGAGAAAAAAATTATTTCTGAGTACTACCAAAGATGCTTTGGGGAAGATCTTCCAGAATCATCGATCAATGTTACCATTTCTTAAATGGAAAAAAAAATAGAGATAATAGAAAATTTTAAAAAAGCAATCACATCTACAATTAAGTCAATTATTGGAGATCAGCATATAGAGATAGTATTTGGTAATGATGTAAATAAAAAAAATAAAAAAACTATTAATCTTCCGAGTCTTAAAAATGCAAATAATAAAATTGATTACATAAAAACAAGAGCTTTAGCAGATTCAGAGGCCTTACGATTAAAATGTTCAGATATAGATACTTATAATTATTTTGAACCTCAGGGTAATATTTCAAAGCTATTATACGCAGTTGCTGAAAAAATTAGATATGAAAATATTGGGTCCACATATTTTAAAGGTATTAGAAAAAATTTAAACTATTTTTATGAAATAAAAAAAAAAAAGAATGTTGAAAATACAAATAATGATTATGAGTTTTTAGAGGCTTTTGAATACTATCTGAGAAGTAATATTTCTAAATTTAATATAAACAAAGATTCTGAGAAAAAATATAAAAAATATAAAAAAAAATTAGATGCTAAATTGAAAGACAAACTAGAGACATTAAAAAATTCACTTTTAGATCAAAAAAAATTTAATTCTCTAATATCCAAGATAATTTCACAACTAAAAGTGGATGAAAATATCGACTCTGATCAAAAAGAAAATGATCAAAAAGAAAATAATAGTTTAGAAAACAAATCAAATGATGAAAACAATCAAAGTTCAAAAGATAGTGAAAATAATGAAATGTCTGTTGATTCAAGTTTGCCTGATATTGATCATATGTCATCAGAAATTGATAAAGAGATTGAAGCTAGCGAAGAGGAGTCACTTAATGATCCAAACAATAAAAAAAGATTAAACAAAAATTTTGGAGACTCAAAGTATAAATCTTATACTCAAGAATTTGACGAAATTGTTGCTGCAGAACAGCTAGAAAGTGAAGAAGAGCTTATAAAGTTGAGGCAGAACTTAGATCAACAATTATTGACCTTAAAAAATTTTATTTCTAAGTTGGCTAATAAACTGCAGAGAAAATTATTAGCAAAACAAAATAGATCATGGGAGTTTGATCTAGAGGAAGGTACATTAGACACCTCAAAATTAACAAGAGTTATTTTGGACCCTCTTAATTCTCTTTCTTTTAAAAAAGAAAAAGACATCAAGTTTAAAGATACATTAGTGACTATATTAATTGATAATTCTGGATCTATGCGTGGAAAACCAATTTCTGTAGCAGCAATATGTGCGGATATTTTAGCAAGAACTTTAGAAAGATGCTCTGTTAAAGTTGAGATTTTAGGCTTTACTACTAAGCACTGGAAAGGTGGGCAAAGTAGAGAAAAGTGGACAAATAATAAAAAACCATTATTTCCCGGTCGCTTGAATGATCTAAGACATATAGTTTATAAATCTGCTAACACTCCATGGAGACAGTCCAAAAATAATATAGGTCTAATGCTTAAAGAAGGTCTTTTAAAAGAAAATATTGATGGAGAGGCATTAAGATGGGCTTACAATAAAATTGTCGCTCGAAAAGAAGAAAGAAAAATATTAATGGTTATATCTGATGGCGCACCAGTAGATGATTCTACTTTGTCTACAAACACAAGTGATTTTTTAGAAAATAATCTGAAACAAACGGTAAAATGGATAGAAAAAAGTTCCTCTGTTGAGTTGCTAGCAATCGGTATTGGCCATGACGTAACAAGATATTATAATAAAGCAATTAAAATTGCAGATGTTCAAGATCTTGGGGATGTTATGATTAATCAACTAACAGACTTGTTTAGTGAAGAGGAAAAGAAAACTTTTCATTAACTAAATTTTTTTACATTAAGATCTCTTATTTGTAATATTAATAATCTAAAAGGTATCAACATCAAAAGAGCCATTAAAAGTTTTACTGATAGATCTCCAAAAGCAAGTGTTATCCAAGGAATCTCTGTTCCAAGAAAAGCAATAGAAAAAAATAAGAATGTATCAATAATTGAACCAATAATAGATGAAGTTATTGGGGCCACAAACCATACATCGTTCCTTAACCGTTGAAAAATTTCGATATCTATTAATTGAGCAATTAAAAAAGCTGTACCTGATCCAATTGCTATTCTAATTGATATTATATCTTGAAAATTTGTTGAGACAAATACTGTTAATAAAATACCTACAGCAAAACCAAGATAAACCAATCTTCTGGCTTTTTTTTTTCCAAATCTTCTATTGGCTAGGTCGGTAATTAAAAATACTACAGGATAACTAAAGGCACCGTAGGTCAGCACTTCCTGTAGGTTAAATCTATTTATTGGAAACTGTACAAGGTAGTTCGAAGTAATTATTACTACTCCCATTAAAATTGAGAGTATTATAAATAATTTTGATTGTTTTTTTATCTCTCTAAGCACTAAGCTATGATGTTAATACTAATTTTTAATTTCTGAGCTTTTTTAGAAAGTTTTTGCTTTTTTACTGATTTTAAATACTGATCAAAGCCACCCTTAAAATCTACTGATCGTACTGCTGCATTTGTAACTTTTAATGAAATGTTTTTATTTAGTTTATCACTTTTAAAAGTAACTTTTTTTAAATTAGGCAAAAACCTTCTTTTAGTCTTATTGTTGGAATGACTAACGTTGTGACCTTTTAAAGGTGATACTCCTGTAAGTTCGCATCTTTTAGACATAAATAAATTTGATAGTTGTATATTTGCTGTGTTTAGTATGGTCAAGTTAATATATCTAGATTGACAATGAAACAACCAAATAATATTAAATTTAATGGACTTTTACTTACCTATTGCTCAGGTTGAAATTAGCGTTATTACAGTTTTAATCTTAAGTTTCGCTGTTGGTTTTTTGTCAGGTATATTTGGCATAGGAGGAGGTTTTTTAATGACCCCTATTCTTATTTTTTTAGGGATTCCGGCAACCTACGCTGTGGCTAATGTTGCTAATAATATATTAGGAATATCAGTTTCTGGAGCTACGACTCATTGGTATAAAAAAACTCTAGACTATAAAATGGGTATTATGATTGTCTTTGGTGGATTGGCTGGCACATTCGTAGGAATGAAAATTTTTCAATACCTTCGGGAATTAGGAAATATTAATACAATTATAGCCTTAGCTTATATTTACTTATTAGCAATTATTGGAACTTTAATTTTTGTTGAAGGTGTCAGAGAAGTAAACGCATTAAAAAAAAAAATAATAATAAAAAAAAAATTACATACACATTATTGGATTCATGGCCTTCCTTTTAGAATAAGATTTAGTAAATCAAAAGTATATGAAAGTGCTTTAACACCAATAATACTTGGATTCATCGTTGGCTTGTTTGCTTCCATTATGGGTATTGGTGGAGCATTTTTAATGGTCCCAGCTATGATTTATTTAATTGGAATGCCAACTAAATTAATTCCAGGAACATCTTTGTTTGTAACAATTTTTATTACTGGTTTTGTGGTCATAGGACACTCCTTGCAATTTAAATCCATAGATATTGCTTTAGTTTCATTTTTATTATTTGGATCAATAATTGGATTACATATAGGTTTAAAAATTTCTGAAAAATTAAATGCATCTGAATACAAAGCCTTATTAGCAATTTTATTAATAGTATTTGGAATTTTTATGGGAGTAGAAACATTTATTTTTAATAAAGGTACTGTTGTTGTAGAGCCATTACATATTAGTGAACTTTCTGATCTAAATGTTTCAATAAAAAATTTAGCAAAAAACTCTCCTGTAATTTATGCATCAATATCTTTATTTTTTGTTATTTTTGTTGGATTTATTTTTTCTTATATAAGAGAATTAATTCATCACTTCAGATACTCAAAAAAATAAACTACTAGGAGTTAATACCAACTGCATCCTGAATATTTTTCAATTTTTCTTTTTTTAAAATTTCAATTAATTCTTTTTTGATATCTTTAACTATTCCAGGTCCTTTATAAACCATGCCAGTATAAAGCTGAACTGCTGAAGCTCCAGCTGTAATTTTTTCGAAAACACTTTGTCCACTATCAATACCCCCAACACCAATGATGGGTATTTTTTTCTTGTTAGATTTATAAAAAATTTTAATAAATTTTAATGATATTTTTTGTAATGGTGACCCTGATAACCCTCCATTTTCGTTTTTTTTTTTATCAGATAAATTTTCTCTATTTTGATTTGAGGTGTTGGTCAATACTATTCCATCAATTTTGAATTTCAATACTAACTCGTTGATATTACTAATTTCTTTTTCTTTTATGTCTGGAGAAAGTTTTAAAACTATTGGACATTTAATTTTTTTATGTTTTTTTAATTCATTGAGTTTGCTTAGAAGATTAGATAATAATTTTTCTTCATGAAAATTTCTTAGGCCCGTGGTATTTGGAGAAGAAATATTAACAGTAATATAACCAGCAAATTTGTTTAATTTGTCATAACATTCAAGAAAATCTAAAGTTTTGTCTTTTGTATCTTTATTTGGACCTATATTAATCCCTAAAAAATCTTCTGGTGGATCTTCAGCTAAACGATTTGAAGTAATTTCTATACCATCGTTATTAAAGCCTAGTCTATTTATCATCGCTTTATCTTTTTCAAGCCTAAATACTCTAGGTTTAGGATTACCTAATTGGCTTTTGGGTGTAATTGTACCAACTTCAACAAAGCCGAAACCAAGTCTGAATAAAGAATTATAAACTTCAGCACTTTTATCAAAACCGGCTGCTAATCCAATTGGATTTTTCAATTTTTTTTGAAATAATTCTGTATTGAGTATTTCTTCGCCTTCAACCTTAAAAAAACTTTTTGGAACAAAATTAAATTTTAATGACTTAATTGCTAAATCATGGGCTACTTCTGGATCTAAACCAAAAATATAAGGCCTTAAAAATGAAAACATCTATTTATTTTTTATTTTTTCATTAATTAATTTAATTGTCTCTTTAACACCGAAAAAACTTATGAAGAAACCCATACGAGGCCCATCCTCTGTGCCAAAAAGTACTTCGTAAATTAATATAAACCATTCTCTTAATTTTTTTTCATATCCATTTTCTTTACCTGTAGAATAGACTACGGTTTGTATATCTTCTGGTTTCATATCTTGTGTAATTGATTCAAGTTTTTTCGATAAATTTATAAGGGCTTTTTTTTCATTTTCACTAGGAACTTTATACTTCTTGTTCGGTTCCACTTTGTCTCTGAAGAAATTAATAGCGTATTCTGTTAATTGATTAAGAACGGGATAACTTTCAGCTTTTATGTCTGGGTGGAATCTCTGTATAAATTTCCATAAAATTTCTTTGTTTTCAGCATTACTAGAACCAACTAAATTTAAAAGCATAGAAAAAGTCATAACTATTTTTTCTTTCGGAGGATTACCATTATGAACGTGCCAAACTGGATTTAATAATTGCTTTTTAATTTCTTGTTTAGGAAAAGTTTCAATTAACGAAAGGTATTCATCAACTGCTTTTGGGACAACATCGGAGTATAGTTTTTTAGCTCGCGTTGGGTTCTGATACATATAAAGAGATAAACTCTCAGGTGAAGCATACCTTAACCATTGGTCTATCGTAATTCCATTTCCTTTTGATTTAGAAATTTTTTCACCTTTCTCATCTAAAAATAATTCATAAGCAAATCCATTTGGTGGTCTTTTGCCTAAAACTTTACATATTTTATTAGAGAGTATTGCACTTTCAATTAAGTCTTTTCCATACATTTCGAAATCAACATCAAAAGTAAACCATCGCATGGCCCAATCTACTTTCCATTGTAATTTACAGTTCCCGTTTATTATTTGAGTTTCTAATTTCTTTCCATTGTTGTCAAAGATAACTGTTCCGTTTTTTTTGTTCATTTCTAAAAGAGTAATCTCTAAGACTTTACCTGTTACCGGACATATTGGCAGAAATGGACAGTATGTTTTTTTTCTTTCACTTCTTAAAGTTGGTAAAATAATTTCCATAATCTCCTCGTATTTTTCTAAAACACGTATTAATGAATTATTAAAATTTCCACTTTTATAATTCTCAGTTGAGCTCTTAAAATTAAACTTAAAATTAAACTTATTTAAAAAATTTTTTAGCATTTCGTTATTGTGTTTTCCAAAGCTGTCAAATTTATTAAATGGATCTGGAATACTGGTTAAAGGTTTACCAATATTCTCGTACAGTATTTTATCGTTTGGGATATTGTCTGGTACTTTTCTTAAACCATCCATGTCATCTGAAAAAGTTATAAGATCAGTTTCAATATCTTGAATATGATTTAAAGCATTTATCATCATAGTGGTTCTCGCCACTTCTCCAAATGTGCCAATATGCGGCAAGCCGCTTGGGCCATAACCAGTTTGAAAGGTTATTTTATTTTTAAATTTTATTAAATCTTTTCTGTCTTTTAAAAGTTTTCTAATTTCAACAAAAGGCCAAGAAGAAGTTGATTGAATTAAATTAACATCGAGCATAAGAATGGTTTATTAAATTTTATAGATAAAATACAGTTATAATTGCAAGATAATAAGTTGAATTTTATAGGCATTTAAATAATCTATTTTCTATCATGACTTCTAACAAAACTGTTTTTTTTATAATTGGAACTTTATTAATTATCCTAGGTTTCTTTATGTTGATCCCTTATGGAGTGCAAATATTTTATAAGGAAGACAGTCACAGCTTTCTATCTTCCTCATTTATTACAATTTTAATTGGTACGATGTTTGTTTTAGCTAATCTACAAGAAAAATATCAATTAAATCTTAAACAAACATTTTTGTTTTCCACTTTTACATGGATTGCAGTTGCTATTTTTGGCTCGATACCTTTTGTTCTTTCTGATCTTAATTTTTCATTTAGTGACTCATTTTTTGAAAGTATGTCTGGAATAACTACTACAGGTTCTACTGTTATTGAAGATTTAGATAAGTCACCTAAGAGCATATTACTATGGAGAGCTATTATGCAATGGCTTGGTGGGGTTGGCATAATCGTGATGGCTATTACTGTGCTACCTCTTCTAAAGGTTGGTGGCATGCAATTATTTAAGATAGAGAGCTCAGACAAACCAGAAAAGATTTTACCAAGAGCTACCCAAGTTGCTTTTATTATAATTTCTACATATTTAATTTTGACTTTACTTTGTGCTTTTTTTTACAAAATTCTTGGGATGAATCTTTTTGATAGCATTGCTCACGCGATGACAACAATTGCTACAGGGGGATTTTCTACACACAACGAATCGATAGGTTATTTTAAAAATTCAAATATAGAAATTGTTGCTACAATATTTATTGTTCTGGGAAGTATACCGTTTATTTCATATTTAAAATTTATAAAAGGAAATAAGAAAATTTTTATACAAGACGTGCAGATTAAAGGATTAATTTATCTCTTTATTTTTTCTACTTTTATTATGTTTTTATATCTACTATTTAATGGTGATAACAATTTACTAATTGAGAAAATAAGAATAGCTTCATTTAATGTTGTGTCTATTTTGTCTGGAACTGGATATGTAACCAATGATTTTAGCTTATGGGGAAAATTTCCATTAATTTTTTTTTTATTTTTAATGTTTATAGGAGGCTGTGCGGGATCAACTGCTTGTGGAATAAAAATATTTAGGTTTCAGTTATTATTCTTGTTTATGAATAATCAAATAAAAAAAATAATTTATCCAAATAGTGTATTTATTTTAAAATATAATAATCAAAAAATTACGGATGATTACATGAGTTCTGTGATTATTTTTATTTTTACATATTTATTTATATTTATTTTAATTGCTATGTTGCTTTCAATAACCGGTCTTGATTTCTTGTCTTCAATTTCAGGTGCGGCAACCTCGATATCAAATGTAGGTCCAGGACTCGGTGAAATGATAGGACCAAATGGAAACTTCAAATCTGTTCCAGAAGTTTCTAAATGGATATTATCATTTGGTATGCTTCTCGGGAGATTAGAGCTCTTTGCAGTATTAATATTGCTATTTCCGTCTTTTTGGAGAGACTAAATTAAATGATTTTATCAAATTTTATCAAACCTTATTTAGATCGAAGAATGTTAAGAATTTTATTACTTGGTATAATGAGTGGTTTTCCATGGGTGTTAATTGGCAGTGCTTTAAATTTATGGCTAAAAGAAAATGATTTAAGTAGAACCACAATAGGATGGGCAGGATTAATTTTTGGTGTATATGCGGTAAATTTTTTATGGGCTCCTTTAATTGATCGATTACATTTACCACTTTTGTCTAGAAAGATAGGCCATAGAAAATCTTGGATAATTTTAATGCAAATAATTATTTTTGTTTCTTTATTTATCTGGAGCTTACTAGATCCTTCTAAAAATCTATGGTTAGTAATTGCAGTAGGATTAGCGATTGCAATATCATCGGCTACTCAAGATATAACAATCGATGCTTTAAGAATTGAACAGATACAGGAAAATGAAAAAAACCTCTTAGCTGCTGGAGCGGCAGTATCAGTAGTTGGTTGGTGGACAGGTTATAAAATTGGAGGATTAATATCTTTGATTAGTGCTGATATACTTCAGAAACAAGGAGTGGAAAATTACTGGCAAATTTCTTTTTTAATACTTTCAGGAATTGTTGCTCTTTGTAGTGTGGGGCTGCTTTTCATTCCTGAGATAAATTCTAAAGAAAAAATAAATTCTCAAAATATAGCTGATCAAGTAATACTAAAAAAAATTGGATTTTCTAATGTCTTTACCAGAAGTTTTTCTTGGATGTATGGCGCTATAATTAATCCATTACTAAGTTTTTTCAAAAAAAATACAATTAATGTAGCTCTATCAATACTTGGGTTTATTTTTTTATTTAAGATTGGAGAGGCTTTTCTTGGAAGAATGTCGTTGGTATTTTATAAAGAAATTGGTTTTTCTAAAACAGATATAGCATTGTATTCAAAAGGAATTGGTTGGTTTACGACAGTTACATTTACATTGCTAGGTGGATTGTTTGCGGTTCGTATGGGTTTAATCAAAGCTATGTTTGTATCAGGTATATTTATGGCTTTAACAAACGTTCTATTCTCTGTTTTAGCTTGGGTTGGGAGTTCAAAAATCTTGTTCGCGTTTACTGTTTTAATTGATGATTTAGCCGCAGCATTTGCAACAGTTGCATTTGTAGGATTTATTTCTGCTTTAGTGGATAGAAATTACACGGCAACTCAATATGCTTTGCTTGCTTCGATTGGTACTGCTGGTAGAACCCTTTTTGCTTCTTCTTCAGGTATGATGGTTGATTGGCTAAATGGAAATTGGATTATATTTTTTATCATTACAGCTCTAATGGTAATTCCTTCATTAGTTTGCCTGTTTATAATTAGAAAAAAAATAAATTTAAATGAATAAAATTTTTTCTAATAATTATACTATAATTAATCTTTATAAAAAATCTTCTTTTAAATCAGAAATAGTTACTCAAATGATTTATGGTGAAAGTTTTAAAATAATTAATAAATCTTTAAAATGGATAAAGATTAAAATTAAAGAAGATAAATATACAGGTTATATAAGAAAAAGAAGATTTGCTCCATATTTAAAGCCAACTCATAAAGTTTGTACTTTATCTGCTAATATTTATAAAAATCCTAATTATAAAATTAAGATTGGCAAACTTCCATACGTTGCCAAAATTAAGGTAGATGAGATAAATTCAAAATTTGCTAAATTTCAAAATAAATGGATTGAAATAAAAAATATCAAACCTCTTAAATATAAAAATAAAGATATTTTTAAAGATATTAAAATCTTTAATAATATAAAGTATAAATGGGCTGGAAAAACTTTTGAAGGAATTGACTGCTCTGCTTTAATACAAGTTTGCTTAAATTTTAATAACAAATTTTGCCCTAGAGATAGCACCCAACAAGAAAAATTTTTTAAAAAGAATATTAATTTAAAAAATATAAAAAAAAATGATATTATTTATTGGAAAGGCCATGTTGCCTTAGCTTTATCAAATAAAAAACTTATTCATGCTTATGGACCACTAAAAAAAACTCTTATTATGACTATTCCACAAGCTATGAAACGAATAAAAAAAACAGCTAATTTAGAAGTAATTTCAGTAAAAAGAATATGATTGGATAAGGTGGCTTCAGTCTCCCTCTACCACCTTAATTTCATTACTACCTGATTCGTCAAATTTAATTAAACTCGTATTTGGTGTGTGTATAAATTAATGGCGGAGAGAAAGGGATTCGAACCCTTGATACGATTGCTCGTATACACGCTTTCCAAGCGTGCGCCTTCAACCACTCGGCCACCTCTCCATTTTTCTCTAGCTAGATTTTGAAATTAAATCTCCAAATTTTGATATAAATTGTTCTTTAGTGGGTAAATTATTATTTTTCATCCCTTGTTGAATATTTTTGTAATTTTTCTTTATATGATTAATTTGCTCCAAAAGACTAGAAGAATTTCTCTCTGCTACAAATATTCCTTTTTTATTTCCCACGACATGTTCAATATCTTTAAAAATAATAACTGGTCTTAATCTTGAGAGAGCTTCTAATAGTGCCATTGGATGTCCTTCGGTGTAAGAAGGTAAAATAAAAATATTATGATCGTCATAAAATTTAATTAAATTTTTTTCATTATTTTCGACTTCATGCACATGCACATTATCTTGCATTATCTGAGCTAAGGAGTTTTTTTCCGCACCAACAATCGATAAAGTTAAATCTGTGTTAATTTCTTTGATTAAATTCAAAAGGGAATAAATTCCTTTTTCTTTTCTTATCCTGCCCACATAAAGAAGCCTAGATCTATTGATTTCAGGTTCTTTATGATTTGTTAACCATTGGCTAGAGATTTGTGAAGGGGCTACAATTTCTCCCGGTTTATTTCTTAATATATATTCTCTACAGCTAATTAATAACGAAATTTTAGAAATTATAGAAAACATAAAATGATACATCGCTAGCCCAAAAAAACCTAAGATCGATTTATATTCTCCATATCCATCACTTCTTAAATAAACAATAGGTTTTTTTTTAAAAAGTTTAATCAAAATACAGGCCATAAAAGTAAATGGAGATATTGAAATAATTACATATTTAGATTTTTGTTCTTTGAGAGAGATGAGGACTCCAGATAAATAGGAAAAAATATTACTATAAGCTTTTATGTTTTCAATGTTTATTTTATGAGACCTAATTTTTTTAGATAACCTACAAATAATATTAACTTTAAATTTTTTACTTAGACCTTCAGGAGTTGATTTTAAGTCAATATTGTCACAAAAAAAACTTCCTTCATAATTAAAAATACTTTCATTAGAAATTATAAATAATTTTTCCATTATGTTTCTTTGTTAATTTTCAAGACACCGATAAATGCTTCTTGAGGAATTTCAACTCGGCCAAATTGTTTAGACCTAGCTTTTCCTTTCTTTTGTTTTTTTAATAATTTTTTCTTACGATCGCCAGCACCACCACCATGTATTTTAGTGAGTACATCTTTTGAAAATCCTTTTATAGATTCTCTTGCTACAATTTTTCCTCCTATAGCCGCTTGAATTGGAATCATAAAATTATGTCTAGGTATGAGGTCTTTTAATTTTTCACAAACTTGTCTTCCAGTTTTTTCAGCAAAATCTTTATGTATAATCATTGCTAAAGCATCAACAGTTTCTGTATTTACTAGAATGCTTAATTTAACTAAATCTCCTTCCTTGTGACCAGTAATTTCATATTCAAAACTAGCATAACCACTTGAAACAGATTTTAGTCTATCGTTGAAATCAAAAACTATTTCATTAAGTGGCAGGTCGTAAGATAAGACAGCACGATTACCTGAGTAAGTTAAATTAGTTTGAATTCCCCTTTTGTCTTGGCAAATTTTAATGATTGTTCCTAAATATTCATCAGGTGTTATAATAGTTGCTTTAATCCACGGTTCTTCGATTTTTTCTATTTGCATGGGATCTGGCATGTTGGAGGGATTCTGTAGATCCATAATTTCTCCTTTTGCTTTATGTACTTTGTAAATTACCCCGGGGGTAGTTGTTATTAAATTTACATCAAATTCTCTTTCAAGTCGTTCTGTTGTAATTTCTAAATGTAACAAACCTAAAAAACCACATCTAAAACCTAGTCCAAGTGCACTTGAAGACTCTGCTTCATATGAAAAACTTGCATCGTTTAGTCTTAATTTAGCTAAACCGTCTTTTAGCTTTTGATATTCAGAGCTATCTATGGGAAACAGTCCGCAAAAAACTACAGGTTTACTAGGTTTAAATCCAGGCAGTGGTGCGTCTATAGGGTCTGTAGCATCACAAATAGTGTCTCCTACTTTTGTTTCTGAAAGGGATTTAATGCCTGTGATTATAAATCCAATCTGTCCAGAACTTAGTAGGTCTATGTCTGTAGGTTTTGGTGTAAATACACCAACCTTCTCGATTACATATTCTTGATCATTAGACATTAATTTTATTTTCATGCCTTTTTTAATTTGCCCATCAATTATTCTTACTAGGATAACTACCCCTAAATAACTGTCATACCAACTGTCAACTAATAATGATTTTAGCTTATTGTTTTCAAAACCTTTAGGTGAGGGTAAAATTTTAATAATAGATTCTAAAATATCATTAATTCCTTCTCCTGTTTTACCAGAGCAATTAATTGCACCCGACGTATCAATTCCTATCACATCTTCTATTTCTTTCTTGGTTTTATCCAAGTCAGAAGCTGGAAGATCTATTTTATTTAATATTGGCACAACTTCATGGTTGATTTCTAGAGCCTGATAAACGTTTGCCAATGTTTGAGCTTCGACACCTTGAGTGCTATCAACTATCAGTAAAGAACCTTCGCAGGCAGATAAAGATCTACTGACCTCATAACTAAAATCTACGTGCCCTGGCGTGTCAATAATATTTAAAATATAATCTTTACCATCTTTAGCTTTATAATTTAGTCTTACAGTCTGAGCCTTAATTGTAATTCCTCTTTCTTTCTCAATGTCCATGGAATCAAGAACTTGCGCTGACATTTCTCTGTCAGTTAATCCCCCACATTTATGAATAATACGATCTGCAATTGTAGATTTTCCGTGGTCTATGTGCGCAATTATAGCAAAATTACGTATTCTTTCTATGTCAGACATTAAGATCTAATTGTTGCACCTGTTTTTTCTTTAACAACATTTATTATTTTTTGACTTATTCGGTCTAAATCACTCTCTGTAAGAGTTTTATCTTGGGCTTGAATTACAACATTTATTGCCACTGATTTTTTTCCTTCCGGTATATTTTGTCCTTCAAAAACATCAAAGGTTATTACTTTTTTTATAATATTATCATCTATTGTTTTTATTATATTTTCAAGCTCTCCTACTTTAAAAAATTTATCAATAACAAAAGCAAAGTCTCTTTCTGATTTTTGAAAATCAGAAGTAATATAATTTTTTTTGCTAACTCTTACTTTTTTGTTTGGTTTTGGAATATTTTTTAAAAATATCTCTAACCCAAAAATATTTTTTTCTTTAAAATCTAAATTTGTAATTATTGCTGGGTGTAATTCACCAAAGTATGCGAGGTGCGGCCCTTTTTCAGATTTTAAATTCACAGATCCTGATCTTCCTGGGTGATAACAGTTTTTTGTTTCATCGCTTACAAAAAGATCACTTTCCTCTAAGCCTAAATCAATTAAAGTTCTAATGACGTCACTTTTAATGTCAAAGACATCTACGTTTCGGGATTTTTCTAGCCAACTTTTTCTACTCACCAGTCCAGACCTTAGCCCGCCAACTACAATTTGTTGTTCTCC
>Ga0307986_10000160_pt1 | contig 49529 bp, 45 predicted proteins | sample EllFjometageno82_FD_203170 | JGI IMG/M metagenome (GOLD analysis project Ga0307986, IMG submission 203170) | Marine microbial communities from Ellis Fjord, Antarctic Ocean - #82 | ecosystem: Environmental > Aquatic > Marine > Unclassified | place: Southern Ocean | collected 2014-10-09 | reverse complement strand
CATCACAATGAGGACATTGAATTTCTACCATGGTAATTCCAGTCATCGCGGTTGAATAAGTGTTGAGGCGGTTCCCTGTTCAAAGGGCTCCCCTTTGTACAGGCGTCCATACGAAGGGTACCCATCCAACCATGGGGGGTTGGAACGTTTCTAGTTACTCTTTTCAAGATATTTTGGTACGGTTCTCAGTTCTTCATCCTCTTCCTCTTTTTTCTTTTTTCTGATGTGATATAGTTGGAATATAAGCGAACTTATGAATAGCATAAAGACGCCGATTTGTATTATTAAACCACCCAAGTTGACCTCGGATGGTGTTTGCCCGAGAAGCATTAAGAAGCCGTATATCGCCATTAGCGAACCCAATGCTGCAGACCCAAAAACATAGACATTCTTTCTCAAAAAACGATTCATAAAATATGAAAGAAGGAATAATCCTCCACCTAGTAATTCTAATTCTAAATCATATCCATTGCTTTCTAATACGGCCATTAACCCAAACATCACATAGAGTGAAATCGAGATTGTCACTGCAACCGATACTAAACCTATGAGTAATATTGACAATATCCCACAACCAATTGTCGCAATCAGTGTGAAATTACCAGCGGATATCCCCACCATATCTCCTAATTGACCATATAGCATTGAACTGGACAAAAACCCTATTGAGCTACCGATAAAGAATGAAAAAACTTTGATGTATTTTGAACCGAATAATAGCAAAAAAATGGCGATAGGGATTAGTAATCCCCCTGCGACGGGACTGGCCCAACCGTCAATTTGTTGCCAGAACTCGCCTACTATACCCATTTGACCAATCTGCAACGGGCAGCCGGGACTTGTTGTAGATTTTGGATAGATATGCTAGATATCTCGTTATTTGCAATTATGTTATTGGTAATTCGCACTTTCGGCGATTACAGTGGGTTAGAATTTAAACAACTCTTCAAAAGTCAATGTGCTAAATTGCTGCTATGGCGACTAATCTACAGGCAATCAGTTTTGTCATAATTTTACTACTTATTGCCCCTGGCTGTATTAATTCTCAAGAGATGGGTGCTACTGAGGAGGGAATTGTACAAGCGGTTGAACTACCTGAGAAATTAAACTTGGTAGCAGATACTGCTGGTCGAGACATAGATAGAGGCCAGCAGATGGATTTACTGGGTGATGCTAATGGAGAAAGGACTCTGATTCTATGGGTCGCTGCTGGTTGCTCGGGTTGCCATGATTGGACCGGAATGATTGCCGACTCAATGCGAGAAGGAAACATCTCCAATGATACTAGAATAGTCAGTATTCACAGATATCCTTCTTTTGAATCAAGAGATCAGGTAATTGAGGTATATGCGTCTGAAAACAGTTCGACACAATCACTGTGGCCAGTTTTGATTCCAGATGAAGGTCAATCTGCAATAGATATGGATACTGGACAAAATACAGATTATAGTTACAGTGATGCTTTTGGTAGCCCCGTAACTCCATCGTTTACTTTGATTGATGGAGATGGTAAAACATTGTGGAAAAGTAAAGTGTACTGGGCTAACCAGACTTTGCTGACTGAAGCAATAGGCCTCTTAGACTCGTAAACGGATAAGTTGTTTAGTACAATTTCTTGTGATATCTCACATCTTCCATTTTACAGAACAACCGATTGAATCTGTTTCAACTACATCTGGTGCTTGACCTGCTAACATTGCTTTGATAGCATCAGATAGCTCAGATGTTGTGACTTCTGTAGGGTTGCGAGGGGAATCGTCCATTCTTCCTTGATAGACTAGTTCAAGTTGTGAATTGAATAAGAAAAATTCAGGTGTACGCTTGGCCCCATAATGTTGTGCAACCTGTTGTGTTTCATCATACAGATATGGGTATGGCAATCCCTTATTCGCTCTCTTACCCATGTTTTCAAAGGAGTCGTCTGGGTAATTATTTGCATCATTAGAATTGATTCCAACATAACCGATTCCTACACTAGCACAGTATTCAGCCATAGCATCCATTCTTGAAAAACTGGCAACGACATATGGGCAATGATTGCATTCAAAAACAACTACAATACCATTCTCTCCTTTGGCTTGCTCAAGAGAAACCGTTTCTCCCCCATGCTTTGGATTTGCATTTTTAAGATTGAAACTCGGCGCTATATCAGATATGCTTAGGCTCATAACAGCCCCAGATAGGGCCTTGTTCAAATCACTTCGCTTCAAACGCTATCAGTTGGAAGCAGTCATTTGGGCGATTTCACATTCATCTAAACGAGTACGTGCGACTTGACAGTCTGCATCGATTGCAAGTACACTCTTCCACGCTGTACTGGCCTGGTCAAGACGTTGTGCTTCATGATGTAATGCGGCGATATGTAACCGTGCGTCCAGGTGCTGAGAATCGGAACGAACTGCCGCTTCAAAGTCTGATAACGCCGCTTCTTCCCTGCCCCAGTCGAGGTATAGGAGGCCGCGTTGGTGCCAAGCAGGTGCGTGATTAGGAACCAATCTAAGTGCTTCATTCAACGGCGCTTCTGCTCTTTCTGGCCTCTTCAAAGCCATGTGGCATGATGCGAGTTGTGTAAGCGCATGATGGTGATGAGGTGCATTTTCTAGAACTATTTTGAGATCGTCTCTTGCCGGCTCCCACTCTCCGAGCATCATGGAAGATTCTGCTCTTCGCAATCGTGCTAAAACCAAACTTGGTGCCAAATCTAAGAGTATTTCTGAGTCATCCAATGCCTTCTTTGCCTCATCTAGTGCCATCAAAACACTACATCGATTTAGACGTGCACGGATGTGTCCTGCGTCGTATTTCAGAGATTCTGTATAATGTGTTAGGGCTTGTTCTAGATGGCCACCGCGGGCTGCAATATTCCCTCTTACATAGGAGATTGTTGCATTCTCTCCATGTATGTCGGCAGCGTCAATAAAAGTGCTAGCGGCTGAAATATCACCATTATCAAGAGATAACAAGGCTGATTCAATTGCTGCAGAAGGGTCTGATTGTGGTAATAGCCTTCGTGCTCTATCAAGAGATTCTGCTGCTTGGTCAAGGTTTTTCAATAAACGATTGCTTCTAGCGAGTCCAAGCCAAGCGACTCCTGATTCCCTGTCCAATTTGAGTGCTTCATCGAATGCAACAAAGGCCTCGGCTAACAAAGTTGCATCTGTTTGCCCAGTACCATCACGTGCCCGGTCTGCATTAGCCAAATGTAGGCGCCCTTCTGCAACGTGTAGGAGTGTGTGGTCAATACCAGCAGGTGTTTCATCAAGCAACTTTTGTGCCTCCAGTAAGTCACCCTCTAGCAATTTCCTTGAGACCATAGTTGCTCTTAACTCTCCGTTTTGAGGGTTGTTTACTAGTGCCTTGTGTAGTGAATTTTCTGCATCAGAAGGAGAGCCGCTTGCAATTAATAAGTCGACTTTAAGCAATATCAATTCGACTCCACCACAGCCCAGTGCTACTGCATGTGTTGCAGCTTTCAATGCCTCTTTGAGTTTATTTTGCTTCGGTGCTAGTAGGATTGCCATCAGTGCCCATGCTTCACCATGTTGTCTATCCAATTCTAAACAACGGTCAACCGAGGTTAGAGCCTTGCTCATTTCCTCGTCTTGATGGAGTAATTTGGCATGACTATACCAGTCATTAGCGATGCTTGGATCTTCTGCAAGTGCGTTTTCAATCGCCTCCAATGCTTCACTACGAGCGCCCGCTCTAGCGCGTAACCCTGACAATAGTGAGCGGTCTGCTGCTGTATCAAGTCCGAGTGCTTCTAGGCGACGAACATCTCTTTCAGCTTCTTTATCACCTAGGCTTGCCAACAGATGTGCATGAGCGCGAAGTAATTCTGGGTCGTCTGGGGTGATGCTCATTCTAGCCTCTAGCCAATGACGGCGCAATACAGGGTCGCTCTTGATTATAGCAATCTTTTCCAACCCTTCTAGTAAATTGGTATTGCCTGGAGATGCTTGATATGCTAGACCGAATGCCGATTCTGCCCATTCGTATCTGCGCAGAGACATAGCCACATGGCCCAATTTATGTGCTGAAAGTGAACTCATTCCTAATTGCTCTAGTGTTACATTGTTGCTGACAAATAAGTCGAGAAGGCGGATTACTAGGGCCTCGCTTGTTGAATTAAGGATGCCTTCAGAACCGACTGAAGTCTCGCTACTCACTGTTGACACAAGAGTTTCAATACAGTGCAAGGAATCTTTAATCGCAGAGTCAATCGCCTCTTGATTGGCAAATTCGCCAAGGTTTTCCAAGCGAGTGATTGTGGAGTGGGAAAGAATTGCACCATCCAATTGCGGGTTGGTTGCTCTCAAAGCGTCTATCAATCCCAACACTCCTGCAACGGAATTTTGTAATACGCCGATTTCGTTGTTTAGATGAGAATAATTTGCGGCTTGAGATTGTTGCAACAAAATCCCCGTCTCATTGATTAAAATGAATTTGTCATCGGCTTTCTTCAGCCAATAGCCAATTCCAGTTCCAACACCAATACAAGTGAGGCTGAAAAGTACTGTTAGGGGTTCCATTACCGCCCACCTTTCCTTTATGCCTTTATGGTCTGCGGCTGAAAAGAGGTTCTAAGAGGTGATTTCCACACCTTCTTAATTCCACCACTACCCAAAGGGGGCAGTGAAAAACAAGGCCCTTTTCTAAATAAATTAAACATGATGGCAATCTCTTAAACCACTGAAAAAAAGCACCAATTTACCATCAACATTGCTCACATTCAAAGGCTGCGGCTGTTCTTAGCAAGGTTAGGTGAGCCCATGAGTACTGATTCCGATGACGATTCCGACATCCCTTGGTATTACTCAAGATTGGAATCATGGAGTGAATCTGGGTTAATTATTGACGCTTTGGAAGATTTTCTTTCAAAAGATTCTGCAACATCTAGCGAACGATTGCAAAAGGCAGAATATTTGGTTGATCTAAGTGTCAATTTACGACACAGGCTAACCCCTATTATTGAAAGCTGGGATGACGAGGATATTACTTTGGCTTTGACTTGGAAAAATGATTTGAAAAATCCTATGGTCGCAGACCAAATATTGGTTGAATATCAAAATTGGGCCAAACAAAACCGGCCATGGGAATTGGAGCTTGAAGCCGGAGCGCTACAATGGGCTAGCGATGGAATGGGCGATGCTCGTAAGGAATTACTGAAACGATTTGACTCATTGGATTCTTCAAATCGCTCCGCTACAATAGTGGTAGTACCCTACTTAGCCAATCCCGATAACTTGGAACTCATCAAGGCAGAGTTGGCTGAAATTGAACGTATCGAGGAAAAGCAAAACCAACTGATAACCGACTCGATGAAACATATGTTGGAAACTGGCTATGATGTCGTATATATTTCTGAATTAAATCTAAAAGATGCCCTTGATGAAATTGATAAATGGTATTTATTGCATGATGAACATGAACAATTACGTTTGTTAACAATAAGGGAAATTACGCCATTTGATAATAGTTTAGCCGACCACCATGAGGCTAGAAGAATCGTATTGATCAAAGAGGGCTTGTCGGCTGATATTCAAAATCTTAGCAGCCAAATCGTAGCGATTGCTGACAATCTACACCAAAGGCTGCAACTCCTCAATGACCAGTTGAAGAGTTGGAGGGGCATTGGAATAATATTACCAAGTGAAGAAGATGCTACTGCGGAAGAATTGTTAGAATGGGAGTCCAATCTTCCAGAGATAAATAGCATGATAAATATCCATCTAAACGCTATGCAGAGTTGGCAGCAAATCGTATCTAGGTGGCCTGAGAGAAAGCATGAGGGTGAAGCATTGGTAGGGAATATCGAGCACACTCAAGATTTTATCGATATTGTTGAGTCTTTACAACTTGATTGGAGACAAATTGAACTCGATGGTATGGAATTGGTTGGCAAATATGAGGATGAGGGTTTGGTAATGGATGATTGGCGACGACGCGTAGTCGATGAACCGCTTGATTCACTTCAACTACTAAAGGCGGAATGCCCTAAATTGGATGTTAGATTACAATTAATTGATGATTTAAACAGTTTAGATTCCTCGTTTGATGGATCTGCTGAAGTAAATAAACGAGTTGCCATTCTAAGAGAAATTGATGTTGAGGAAGAACTATTGGCCAATATGGAACTATTCATTAGCAAACAAGCAAGGCGAGGAGCCAGGCACTTGAGAATGCTAGAACGTGATTGGCTAGATTTGTTGGGTCAGGGCAAGGCGGACGAAAAAATATCAACTTCCACATTGAACATTCGTGCATTCGAGGAATTGATAGCATCTACTCGCCGCTTTGGTAAATCGGCTTCTGCCTCACCTACTGGCGGCGATATAATCGCCGGTGAAACGATGAAAAGATTAGCCGCAAAGACTGATCAAGAATTGGCTGAATTAGAATATCGTGGTTGGAATGTCACTCATTTGCGGGCTGAGGTCAATATTAATCTCGTCGCTACTGCAAGAAAAATTTCCAATATGCGAACTCAAATACCGCAACACCCATCTTTGTGCCGCCGTCTCAAAGCCCTACCATGGCAAAATGACCTCGCATTAGCACTAGATACCGAACTAGAACTACGCAAGCCAGATACTATTGAAAATCTTCACAACTCAATCCCTCAGTTCCTCAGACATTTGGCTTCTCGTACGGTTGAAGACCCTGATTTTACTTTCACTTCATGGAGTCCATCTCCTATTCGTCAGACTTTGGTGCCAATGGTGAGCAAGGATGGCAAAGAAGTTTTGTTACCACGCGATGGCCTGCCTGATGTTCATGAAGCAATTTTAGAGGCAATGGAGGTGGAAACTATCGCGCTACAAAAAGTTATTACTCCTGTTATCGAAGATAAAATTGTTGAGAAGCCTGCTGTTGAAGAAAAAACAGTTATGCCTGTTATCACAGAGAAAGTCATTGAAACATCGGTTATTGAAAAAGAGGTTATAGCTGAAAATCATGGTATTGAAAGTCCAAGCGTAGTAAACGAGGAGGGAGTGGGTAATGCTCTTGCTGCACTGTCAACACTTCTAACCAATCTTGGACTCAAAGAAGATGCTGAACTTATCCAAAAGGAAGGTTCTGAGGCATTAAATACTGTTCGTAGGAATTTAGCTGGTCATGTTGGCATTGAGCCTCGTGACATGCGTGTTGATAGAATACTGAGGCTGGCGATTAGGCTAATTCCTAGGCATGAAGAGGGAGATGATGCTCGTGCTGAATTACTTAGCCAATTATCCAGTGCAGTTTCTGAGATGGGTAAGTGGTCGCGTTTACGACTTGAGGCTAGGCATTCAGGTGCCAGCGGTCATTTCCTTAATGATGCGATTACACTCGGTATTGCTCTCAAAAGAATTCCAGGTCCAGGTATAAGTCTGCCATTGATGGCCGACCAATTAGAACTTCCACACCATACCAAATTAGTAGAGTTGCAAAATGGCGTAAACCATGTAGTCAACAGCATTCGATTACCGCCTGTTGGCGGAGTTAGAATTTGATTCTGACTTCAGCGGTGATCTTCTGATAACCAAGATTTGACATCTTCACGTGCTGCAAATCCTTTTCCAGCCTTTGTTCCAATAACTGTTGGAATTGCTGCTTCGCTTGCAATTTCCAAAGTTCTGTCGCTAACTGGGCCGTTGATGACCATTGCAATTGCTCCATCCGCTTCGTTTGCTTTCTTTGCGAGAGTGGATGCGCCTACTGGTTCAGATACCGTTCCATCGACCATGATAAATACAGCCTTTTTAGGTTCAAGATTGTCTAGGTGGTCAAAGAATTCTTGTACTTCTGCTGGGGCTTCTTCTACAACATATTCCTCGGGCATATCCTCTGTCCAATTCTTATCTACAGTAGCATTACCGCTATCACTTTCTTGCTTCTTCTTCAACATATGTGAGAATTTTGTTGCTTCTACCTTCATTGAAAGACATTTTGTTACTGTCTTTTGTGGCAGTAGTTCCCATTCTTGTCCAACAGGTGCTTGTGCTACGAAATCTACTTGCAGAGTTTCAATCAGTTGTGAAAACAACATCTCGCCACCTCTGTCACCATCGATTGCCAGAATTACTGTTTCCTTGCTATTTGCTAGGTCGATCAATTCTTGCTTCATGTCGCCAGCGCCATCAGCACTGATTGCATTCTTTACGCCACAGTTCAATAGGTTACGAACATCATTTCTTCCTTCAACGATAATTAGTGAAGTAGAAGATTCAACGTTTGGTCCACTGGTTAATCCATGGAAAGATGTTGCAGTACCGGTTGTTAAGACCGAGCGTACTTCTTCGATTACTGTCTTTGATGCAGCTTCACCTGAATTAACTAGGCCAAGGAGTAGTTCCTTAGCACGGTCAACAACAGCGGTTCGCTTGGTTGCTCTTACATCTTGGATGTCGATTACTTTGATCACTGCTGCACATGGACCAATTCTGTCAATTGTTTCCAATGCGGACGCAATAATTGAAGTTTCAACATTATCCATACTGCTTGGCACTGAAATTACTCCGTGCACTTTACCGCCCTTGGATTCAATTTCAACATCGACGTGGCCGATGCGTGCTGTTCTTTGCAACTTGCGTATTTCTAGTTCGTCACCGAGCAAACCTTCGGTTTGCCCCATGATGGCCCCGATTATGTCCTTTCTTTGGACGGAACCGTTGACCTTAATGTCAGCGCGAATTAAATATTTCATCGCCTTTTGCTTCTGATGGTGACCTGAGTCACGATTATTTCTTTGTTGAGCCATTTTAATTATCTCCTTGCGTTAACTAAACCGTTCGCATAGATTGGAAAGACCCATTGAGTCTTACACTACATTGCAGTGCTTGAAATGTTGCCATCTCAAAGCGTGAAAGGGAAGTGAACAAATAATGCGACAAGCCAATACTTATTGAACCCTTTTGCTTAAAAGTTGCATAAATCAGCGATTGCGATTGAGCAATGTATTCAAGAAGAAGAAAACAATCGGCTTGATATGCCCAAACTCTCTTTGTGTAGTTTGAACATCTTCCGCACCACTGTAGAAGTGATGTTAGCGGATGGTGTTTTGACCAGAGAAGAGAAGAGGTTGATCATAAAATTAGCTAGCGCACTGAATCTTACCAGTGAGCAACCTGGTGAAGTTTACTCGGCCATAAAAGAAGGAAGGGAGAGCCCTGATGGCGATGATGTTTCGGTAGCCGATGCAAGAATAGTATATACTAAAATTTTTGAAATTGCAATCGTTAATGCTTCTCTTTCAAGAGACGAGTTCAGAGTACTAGCACATCTTCGTTCGATTTTTGAAATCGATGATAAGGACCATGCCCTCATTGAAGAAACATTGCGAATCATGGTTAAAGAAAAATTCGAAGATCCTAATGTTATGGAAAAAATGCTTGCAACCCTACGCGATTCAGTTGGATTAGTAGGGGATATTTTTGACACTGTTCGTAAAAAGACGGTTGATGGTGGTTCTTCTTGATTTCCGATTTGGACGAATTTCTCACCAATCAATCGCCAAAGGTCTTGTTAGGAAAAAGAAAGAGTTTGAAATTTCTACGCCTTGCTTATGCCAAGGGGTGCATAGGATTGATGGTAAAACCTACTTCTGACCTGTTAGCGCATGACGCGGGTTTTTCTTTCAATCTTGGTTGTGCAGACCCTGAATTGAGAAGAATCGCTTCATGGGTGTTGACCAATAGTAAAAACCGGAGAAAATTGGCTCGGCTAATTCCTGCACTTTGGAAAAGACACGGATATGAAGATTTGAAGATGGCTGGCATACTTCTCTCCAATTTGTCTGAGGAGGACTTGGGCGAAGACCCATGGATGGCCTTTATTCACTTATTACAAAAGCAAGAATCATTGGATATGATTCTTGATATCGCAGAGGAGATAATTCGCGGTGGAAGCCCAATTCCTGATGATTCATGGATTGTTGAAATGTCAAAGCAAAGTAAGTTATGGCATCAAACAGCGGTGATTTTTTGCTCGTTATCAAAAAGAAATCCAACTACTTGTAAACAAATGATAGAACTCGCACCCACTGGTGGAGAATTGTTTGAACGAATCAGAATACGGGCTTTAGCAGAGCAGAATTGAAGGGCTTGGTCTAACTGCAATAGACTATGGCGGACCGCTTTCTACCTACTGAAGACCCGGTTTTAGAATCGGTCTTGAAGTGGACTGTTGAACGCGATGCTAAGGATGTTAGACGGCTATTGGAATGGTTACCAGAAGCCCGTTCAACCAGAGAGAGACAAGCATTATTGGAGAGGGTTCGTAGCCTCTTAGCAGAATTAGAAATCGCTTTAGAGGGTTTGGATGACTTACAATAATTCTCAGCAATTTTCAGCAGTTATTTTTGCCGGTGGAAATAGTACGAGAATGGGCCAAGACAAGTCATTGATGTTTGGCGGTGTTGAACGATTACGCCAACTTTGTATGGAATGTGGTATTGTAAAAATTATTACCCTATGTGGCAGTGAAGAGAGGGTCTCATTGTTTGAAGGAGAGGTTTGGCCAGACCCTGCACATTGTCAAAAACTGAGTGATGTGATTCGCTGGGTTCATCGGGAAATATCTGGGCCAATTCAATTTATTGCGTGTGATGCATTTGACTTAGATCGGGATTCACTACAAACTTTGTTGCGAAGCGGTGGTGGAGTACCGCTTGATTCGAATTCAAATCGGCAACCGTTGCTCGCTAACTGCCCTGCTGATTATCAAATGGGTGATGGTTCAAGTGTCAATTCATTATTTGACGGTTTAGCAACGATGGTCATTGCTGAACGTAGTGAAGGTTTTTCTAATTATAATGAAAAGTCACAACTCAAACAACGTCATCGATAGTGACTTTATTTCCATCTAAGAATAATCTTCCTTGCGCGATTACATCGATGATTTGCGGATAGATTAGATGCTCCTCAACCTGTACCCTCGCGGCAAGAGATTTTGCATCATCATCAGGTAATCTCGGAACCCTACATTGTGCTATTATTGCCCCGGAATCAACTCCGGAATCAACGAAATGTACTGTGCATCCGCTGACTTCTACATCGCTAGCAATTACATCACCATGTGCATCTGCCCCTGGGAAATGAGGTAATAGTGATGGGTGAATATTAACTAAATTTGGTGCCCATCTGTCAACGAATGAAGGGGTAAGAATTCGCATATATCCACTGAGAATAACAAGTTCTGCGCCGCTCTCTTCAATCGCTTGGCTAATCAGCGTCTCATGATTCAATCTCCTTTGACCAGTATCATTGATATCGGGTAACTCAACTGCCAAATTATCGATGCCTAATGCTTTGGCTTTACCTAACCCAGCTGCTGATAATTTGTCACTGATTACGATAACTGTTTGATGGTAGCAAAGTGAATTTGATTGCTGGTGGAGAATTAATTTCTCCATCCCAGAGCCCGAGCCGGATATCAATACCGCACAACGCAAGGGGTCCTCTGCGCTAGCCTTCCTCGCCACGCAATCACCACTTGTCATGGCCCGTCCTGTACATTATCTGCCTTGAGAACTTCGGACACTTCATCCTATTCCTTTTTGATAAGAAGGCCCCGCCCTCAACATGAGTGACATGGTTTCCACTACCATCTCCGAACCTGTTACTTCGGCTCAATCTACTGTTTCTAAGGAGTCAGAAGAAACGCTTCCTCTCGGAGATGTTGAACTGATAGATGGCATCCTCGCCGAACATAAGCCATCTACAAATCCTGTATCAAGAGTTCTTTGGGTTATTTCTGGTAGCCTATTTGTTGTCTTTGCAGTTATTGGGGTATTCTTACCCGGTTGGCCTACAACATCTTGGCTGGTAGCTGCAGCATATTGTTACGCTCGGTCATCTCAACGTATGTTTAAATGGCTACTAACCAATCGATTATTTGGCAATATACTGCTCGATTATTACCGTGCAGGTAAAGCGCTCCCTTTGCATTCAAAGATATTCATTTGTGGTTTTATTGCATTGGTTTCTGGATTCTCTATATGGGCACTTACCAGGGCAGGAGACCCTGGTTTTGGCCAAACAACAATTGTAATTATTGCTATAATCGGCATTTGGTGGGTCGGCTGGAAAGTCCCTACTGCAGAGTGACCCGCGATTCAATCGTTACGATTTGAAGTATGACGGAAGCAGGTTACTAGGTGGTCATCGACCATTCCCGCTGCTTGCATCATCGCATAGCAGGTCGTAGGTCCGATGAAACTGAATCCCATCTTCTTGAGTGCCTTACTCATTTTTGTGCTAATATCGGTGATGGCTGGTGCTTGGTCCATGGCCGTTCTTTGATGAACCAGTGGGACGCCATTAACAAATGACCACAGGTATGTACTAAATGCATCTTCATCAGCTCCGAAATGTTGTATGAAAACCTTAGCGTTGTTAATTGCCGACTTTATTTTTGATCGGTTGCGGATTATTCCGGCATCGCCCATCAATCGTTCGATATCATCTTCGCTGAAGGCGGCGATTTTGGCAGGGTCAAATCCTTCGAAGAGGCGTCTGTAATTTTCACGCTTACGCAGAATTGTAATCCATGACAATCCAGATTGCGCTCCCTCGAGAATTATTTTCTCAAATAATCTACGCCCATCACGGTTTGGCGTACCCCATTCCTCATCATGATAGGAGATATACAACGGGTCTGTTGTCGGCCACTGGCAACGAATCACTTCTTCCATAAAGAGTCGCTAAGGGTTGGGTGTTTTGATGATTTCCTTTGTTTTTAATCACTTTTACAAAACAGGAGTTTGAATAACATGGCCGCTGTGGCAGAATTATGACACAGTGCCGCCGACAGTGTGATTGGGACAAGAACATGGTTTGCAAATCATGCGGCATTGATTACTCATTACCAGACTCTGACGAGAAAAAGTCAGTGGTCGACCCTCCAAAAGAGGATGAATGATTTATTCAGTATTGTTCAAGAACTAATTCTGTAGTTGTGCTTGCAATTTCATTTGGAGCAGTTAACCACATTTTGTCAAGAAGGGTGCGCAAAGACATTGTGTCATCGACGTGAACTAGTGCGACCAAATCTGCACTTCCAGAAACTTCGTAGATAATTTCAACTCCTTCCCAACCGGTTACTTCGCTTGCGAATGAGCCGATCTCTGCACCTGGGGATACCTTGATTCTGATTAGAGCTGTTAGACCAACGCCACCTTCACGGACGGTGTAGCCACGAATTGTTCCATTCTCTTCCATCTTACGGACGTGAGTTCGAACTGTTCTTTCTGATGCCCCTACTTCTTTTGCTAAGTGGACATATGACATGCGACCATTCTTTCGAAGTTCAGCGAGGATTGCACGGTCTATCTCTGCGATACGAGGCATGTTTGGACGCCGACGCATTCGGTATATCAAACCTACTAATATTCCATTATGTGGAAGATATTATTGAGATTATGTTTTGTTAACGGAAATAACTCTTCCGCTTTTCGGATTATTAGAATTCCCAGAAACACATCAACTTTCTATCCACTATTGAATATATCCGTTAACTTCGCTGACAATTTTATTGTAAATCTTTGGATAATATTATTTTGAAGTGGTACCGAATATATGAATTGTTTCGGATGGTTCAAAGTGTGCCTTCCGCTGGCCATAAGCGGAGAGTACTATGTCAGGCAATATTAGCGGACTCGATGCACGCATGATTCTAGACAGTAGGGGCAATCCTACGATAGAAGTCGATTGTTATGTCGATGGCGGATTAATGGGCCGTGCTGCAGTTCCTAGCGGCGCTTCGACCGGTGCATATGAAGCACTTGAGATGCGTGATGGTGACAACTCTAGATATCTTGGAAAGGGTGTTGACAAGGCGCTTGCAAACATTTTCGAACATATTGAAGAAGTGGTTATTGGCATGCCTGTTGATGAGCAAAAAATGATCGATGAGATAATGATCGAAACCGATGGTACTCCAAACAAATCTAAATTGGGTGCTAATGCAATGTTAGGTGTTTCAATGGCGTGTCTGCATGCAGGTGCTGCTACTCACGAACTTCCTTTGTGGAAATATATCGGCGGAGTTGCTGGCGGATTAATGCCGGTACCAATGCTCAACATTCTCAACGGTGGCGCTCATGCTGCAACCAACGTAGATGTTCAAGAATTCATGGTAATGCCTCATGGTTTCGATAGTTTCGCCGAAGGTTTGCGCGCTGGTGTTGAAACCTATCACTCCCTAAAGGCTGAATTAAAGGCTGATGGATTACTTGGAGGAGTAGGTGATGAAGGCGGATTCTGTCCTAACTTACCTGCAAATGAAGAAGGCCTGAAATATATGGTTAGAGCGATTGAAGGCGCTGGATATTCTACCGATGAAATGGGAATTGCATTGGATGTAGCTGCCACAGAATTCCACCATGAAGATGGATACCACATGGATGGTAGAGTTCTATCGAGTGAAGATTTGGCTGATGTCTATTCCGGTTGGCTTGACGAATATCCAATCGTTTCTATTGAAGACGGCTTTGGTGAAGATGATTGGCGCGGTTGGACTTTATTCACCAAGAGAGAAGGGCATCGCGTTCAAACTGTTGGCGATGATTTATTTGTTACTCAATCCGAAAGGTTAGCCCAGGGAATTGAAATTGGTGCTGCTAATGCAATGCTGGTTAAATTAAATCAAGTTGGAACTGTAACTGAAACTCTTGAAGCGATGGATATGGCAACAACACATGGCTTTAACAATGTTATTTCGCACAGAAGTGGAGAAACTGAAGATGTGACAATTGCTGATTTGGCGGTTGGTACTCGAGCAGGACAAATCAAAACAGGTGCACCTTCTCGCTCTGATAGAGTTGCAAAGTACAATCAACTGCTAAGAATTTCAGCAGATGTTGATGAGTATCGTTCTCCATTCAATTGATTTTTATTCGTTTATTCGTTTATTTATTCATTGTAACAAATAGAGTAAATCTTTCTCAAAAGTTATACACAAATAATTGTGTAAAGAAGAGATAAAACCAGTTTGGTAATTGGTTGGTTGGTGAGCTGACTAGTGGTTTGACTAATCAACCAGTTAAAGAAAAACACTTACATCGGTTACTAAGTTTCAAAGCAAAACCCCTCTTCAATGGAAATATGCGGCCTGCAAAACACATCATGCCTATCGCCGCATTGCTTTTTTTGTTATTGATCGCAAGGCAGATTTATCCCTATACAACACCATTCAACTCACATGTAATTGAAGAGGGTTTTTTGATAGAACAAGTGGCTTCTGGATTCGGAGGACCAACCTGCATGGAATGGGTTGACGAAACTCATTTGATGATGTGCGATAGAGATGGAGGAAGAATTATTATTTTAGATTCTGCTGACAATTTTTCTACCACTACGGTGGTGGATGGTTTGTATCACCCTCATGGAATTCACATAAGTGAAGAAAATCTATTTGTTTCTGAAGAAGGGAAATTATCACGCTATGATAGAAGTGGATTAGAATTTGATAATAGGGTAGAATTGGTCACCGGCATTGATTCAGGGAACCATCAAACAAATGCAGTATCTCAACTACCCAATGGAACTCTTGTTTGGCATAGTGGTTCTACTTGCAATATCTGTGTCGAAGATGATGAAAGAAACGGTGCCTTGCTTTGGGTTAATGCAACCACTGGAGATCATGGTATTCTCGCCTCTGGGGTTCGCAATTCTTTCGATGGGGTATGGGTGGAAGGATTGGGTTATATCTTCACCGACAATGGTAGAGATTGGGAAGGCGACCATCCTTTTGAAGAAGTAAATTTACTGGCCCAAGGACAAGCATATGGCTGGCCTGATGACGAACCTCAGCAACCTATTCCAACAGGGACGATTGGACCTATTGCAACGTGGACCCCTCATACCAGTTTGAACGGAATTGATTTGCGACCGACCAATTCACAGTTGCCAGGATTGGAAAATAATCCACAAGATGGATTCACTTTGTATTCATCAGTCTACGGTTCTTGGAATACATTCTTGCCTCAAGGACAAGAAATTGTTCGTATTGATGTGACACCAGCGCAAGATAATGCGGATGGAAGCGCTGGCGGAATTAGCGGTCAAGGCTGGGATAGCAAGGTTACCAGATTCGCAGTGGATTTGGGAACTCCACTGCCGTTGCGATTCGATGCAAATGGCGATTTATATTATGCTACATTTGGTAATGATGGGACGTTGTATCGGATTACTGCTGCGCAATAATCGATTCAAATCAACCAATGACAAATCTGAGGTCTACTTTTTCAGTTGGATTTGTCACTGAGCATGCGATGGAAATGGTGCACACCCTGTTCTCTAGTTGGTGAATAGCGGCCTCGGTCATACGCTTTTGAAGCCATACCTTTCTGCACTTGTTCAATCACCCATTGGTCTTGGTCTTCAACGGTATCCAATATCGAACCTGCCCCAATATTGGCTAATGCAAAGTCGCCAACATAGCCGCGGTAGAGGATTCTAGATTGATTGTGGCTCACTGGAATAACCACGTTAACCGACAAACCCCACGGGTAGAAATTAAACATCATATTAGGGAATAACCACAGGTAATACGCAGCAATATCTTGGCCTTCATCCGGATGGCCTGGGGGTAAATCGAACTTGACATCACCTTCTATCGCCTTCCCGATTTGTAAAACTCCGCCATCAAAAGTCTCAGTGGTATAGCCTGAATAATCGAGTGTTTGGTGAAGTTCTGGGTGAACATGAGGGATATGGAATCCTTCGAGGAAATTGTCAACATAGAGCAGCCAATTCGCTTCTACGCTGTGGTCACGATCTCGGCTCTCATCATGAGTAAACATCTCTGCTTTGAGGAAACCTAAGCGCATCTCGAGCATGTCCCATGGTAAGTCGGGGACCTGTTCTTGGGCTGTGAAATACATCCCCATCCATTGCCTGAGTGGGAACTGTTTGAGGTCATCGCTTTCACTTGGAAATCCAATCGCCTGCTCAAACTCGGGCATGTGGCGGAACGTTCCATCGAGGTTGAAAGTACGACCATGATAACGGCATTGTAGCGTTTTCTTTGTGCATGGCTCAAGTGCCAAACGCATCCCTCGATGGGTACAGACATTGGATACGCATTTTGTTTGCTCATTTCGAATCAAGACCATTGATTCGCCATTGATCGCCTCGATGTGCTCTAGTGGCTGAATCGTATTCGCTTCCAACTGCGAGGTATGAGCAGCAAATTGCCAACCGGAAAATACGTTCATTAGGCGTTGAAACTGTTCAGGTTTGGTATAGAATCTCGATGGTAAAGTTCGAGCTATACGAATGTCGGCATCAATCAATTGCTCCGACATGATAGGCTCATTTGCTCTGTGGTTTTGAGCATTCGCATGCTTATACTTAGGCGTTATTTTTGCTGTAATCTATCCTTCAACCAGTTTGGTAGCGAAGAAGTTTAGATGGTTTGGTTATCATAAGGAATTAAGCCAAACACTCAGCCTTCTGCAACCTTCTTTGATATTTTCCATCGAAGTTGCATATGAAATTCTTACCAAACCTTCTCCATCTTCCATTAATGAGCCAGGAATCAGTTGCACTTGGGCTTCTTCCAGTGCTCTTGTTGCAAATTCAACATCACTCATTCCCGTTCCTGTTATATCACAAAATGCATAGAATGCACCCTCTGATTTTGGGACAACTATGCCTGGTAATTGACATAATAGTTGATGAATGACCTCTCTCCTTTCCACGTATTGCTTAGCCATTTCTGCAGTCTCTTCATGAAGGCCTAATGCTGCTGTTGCTGCAGGCATTAGGAAGGTTGCAACGTGTGTAGCCGCACTTGCATTGATTTTCTTAACCGCGGACATGACGTCTGTTGGACCGGTCATCCAACCTAATCTCCAGCCGGTCATTGCCCAACCCTTTGACCATCCACCAAGGGTAAGTGTTCTCTCAGCACCTCCGGCAATAGATGTGGGTGAAGTATATGGGTAATCTTGCCAAACAAGGGTTGCATAAATCATATCATCAATAATCCATAAATCATTTTCAATAGCTAGATTTACTAATTGTTCAACTTCTTGTGGAGTGTATACTGCCCCTGTAGGATTGTTTGGAGAGTTGATCAATATCGCCTTTGTCTTATCGGTAATCGCTGCATTCAAAGCATCAAAATCTGGATGATAATTATCTCTTCTAACCGCTACATGAACGGGGACTGCTCCAAGTAATTTGAGCATTCCATCATAGGAAGGCCAAGCTGGTGATAATAACAGAACTTCATCGCCTGCGTTAAGAGTTGCCATCATTGCATAAAGCAGAGCCTGCTTACAGCCTGGAGTGATTATGACGTCATCAGCATCTGTTTCGATACCGTGAGTGATGTGTAAATGAGTCGCTACCGCTTGACAAACTTCTGGACTTCCTTGGGTTCTTGTATACATTGTTTCGCCGCGGTCTAGTGCTGCTTTTGCCGCCTCTACAACTGGTAGTGGGGTAGCAAAATCTGGTTGGCCGACGGTGAAACGAATCACTTCAGGACCTGGTGGGGTTAGGAATGCTGCAAAACCGGTACCGACATTGGCAATATTGTGATTTAGTTGAGGCATAGAATCACCGATTTTCCACCTATTCGGTGATTACATTTGAGCCGAAAGGGTGGGAGTTATTGAAATCACCCCAAATTGAGGGGTGGAGGGGATTGATGCTATTCAATGACGGAAGAGGCGGTGGCCGGTGAATAACATTGAAATTCCTCTCTCATTTGCTGCATCGATTACCTCTTGGTCTCTAATCGAGCCACCGGGTTGAACTATTGATGAAGCGCCTGCATCTGCAGCGCGAATTAGACCGTCTGCGAATGGGAAGAATGCATCGGAGGCTAGTACGCAACCTTGTGCTCTATCACCGGCTCTTCTCGCTGCAATTCTTACAGCTTGAACACGACTGGTTTGACCTGGGCCAATTCCAACGGTTGCAGTTCCTTGAACCATTACGATAGAATTAGATTTTACTTGCTCACAAACTCTAACCGCAAATTTCATACTGGCAATTTCTGCTTCTGTTGGTTTGACTTCTGTAACAACTTTGGCTTTATCCCAGTCGATTACTGGTGCCTCTTCAGTCTGGGCTAACCAACCACCTTCGATTGGTTTTGGCAGCAGAATTCGTTGTAATTGGACTAAGCGATCGTTTGGAGAATCAATGGTTAATACTCGACGATTATTCTTTTTCATGATTATTTCTTTAGCGCCTTCGTTGTATGCAGGAGCCATCATTACCTCAAGGAATAATGGCGCAATTGCCGTTGCAGTATCACATTCAAGTGGTTCGTTAAAACAAATAATTGAACCAAAAGCTGATTCAGGGTCGCTTGCTAATGCCATTTCATAGGCCTCTAATTGAGTCGCACCCAATGCTGCACCACATGGATTGTTATGCTTGACAATGACACATGCGTGTGGGGTTTGTGGCCACTCATCAGTAGAGAGGGCTCGACACAAACGGAGAGTTGCATCTGCATCCGTGTAATTATTGTAAGACATTGCCTTACCACCTTCTACTCTAGCGGTAACCAAAGATTTGTGTTGACCTATTTCCTTTGGATTCAAGTAGAGTGCTGCTGCTTGATGGGAGTTTTCACCATAACGTAAGTTATGAGATTTTATTGATGCTGAGAGTAATACGGAAGGTAGGCGGCGGTTTTGTTCTTCCAGTATATCACTGTCTTGTGGACGTCCTACGAAACGGGAATGTAACTCATCTGCTATTGCCATATCATAGGTTGCAGTGTGTTGGAATGCCTCTAATGCTAGTTCTTTTCGAATTTCCATAGAAACCCCCTCAGCACCATTTGCATCGGTTAATGCAGATAGAATTTCAGTATATGATTGTGGATTGACAGTAATTATTACATTTCTATAATTCTTTGCTGATGCCCTAACCATTGTCGGACCTCCAATATCTATCATCTCCAATAAATCTGGATCTTCAAGAGGGGGTTGTTGAGCTGCTGCTGCTGAAAAGGGATAGAGATTGCAAGCGACTATCTGAATTGGCGCATATCCTAACTCATCTAGGCCAACACGGTCTGCTTCACTTTCTAAACGCGCTAATAGTGGCCCGTGAATTGCTGGGTGTAGTGATTTTACACGCCCATCAAAGATTTCTGGATGGCCTGTTATATCGGAAACTCCGATTACTTCTAGCCCAGCTTCTTTCAATTTTCTAGCAGTTCCACCTGTTGAAACTAATTCAAAACCAAGTCGTGCCAATCCTGTTGCAAATTCAACAATATTGGTTTTGTCGTATACACTGAGCAATGCTCGTGGACGGGTTGCGTTGTTTTCCATGGTTGGACCCGTATCGTTGGCACTTGCGAGCCGGTATTGAACATAGTGGCTATTCAAAGTAAACGCTATTGCTCTAAGATTGCAATTAATCGCAGTACTGCAAGGTTATTTCAGTCACCGCGAGCAGATATCACTTGGTCCACTCTAAGTAGCCCGCATGCAGTTTCGCAGGCTGCTTCGATAGCATGAGAAAGTGTTTCAGCACTTGCTAATGCTTCTTCGATTGTTCCTGCTTTACCGTCGCGCAATACTCCGGCTTCGCTATTTCCTGCTCTATGCAATGCTCGTAATTCAAGCAGACAATCTAGGCGATTTACTCCAGCGTTTTCCCCTAGTGTTGCTGGAACTGATTCCAATGCTCTGGAGAATGCTTCCATTGCTAGCCTTTCACGGCCAGGATGGTTTTCTGCTGCTTCCTTGATAGCAAGGCTCGCGGCCATATGCAAACTTCCTCCACCGGTTAGAACCTCGCCAGTCTCCATTGCTGAAGTTACTGAACAAAGTGCATCATAGAGGCCGCGAATTACTTCTTCACTAGCAACTCCGTCACCACCACCAACGTCGATAGTTGCTATGCCAGTTTGTTGTCCGACCAATAAATGAATACGCTCTCTTCGCCCTTCTGCTCCTTCAAGGGTTTCAATCTTCAGTTCACTAAAATCGCCCAATATATCTTGAGAAATATCATCCAAGTGATCTATCATTCTAGCTCCTGTAGCCAAAGCAATATCTTCTGCTCCTGCCTTTTCTAAACCACCCAAAACAAAAATTCCCGCATCGACCAATGTGTGAAGGATTCTTGCCTCAACTCCTTCTGCAGAAAATACTAGACTTGCACCACTGCCGATAACTTGCTGTGCCTTGAGTTGCAACTTCTCTTCCTCCGCATCCATGAAAGAAGCCCATTTCTCTGGGTCTTCTACTTCAATTTCAACATCACGGGTTGTTGATTCAATCTGTAAAGGACAAGATAAAACCAATACTTTTCCTGCATCTAATGATTTAGGGAGTCGGTCCAGTTCTAGTCTCTTCTCGATGATTAATCCGGCAATTATTCTACTATCTCCAATGCTTCCAACGCCGCGCTTTGACATCCTAACATCTTCAGTACTGATGTGTAAATTACCATCTCTTTCTCCGGCAACAAGTTGTGCTGCTGTGACTACGAGATTAGCCATTAAGTCTCCACCAGCCTCTGCTGAAGTTCCACTCATTGCGGTCTTTGCAACCTTTCTAAGATCGTCGATAGAATCAGGTCGTATTGTAATAATTTTAGATTCAAGGGTTTGTAATGTAATCTCTAATGCTTTTTGGTAGCCGTCGACCAATACCAATGGGTGTAGTTTCTTGTCGAATAAACGGCCTGCTTCTCTCATCAGGTTGCTGGCGATTAACAAACAACTGGTGACGCCATCGCCACAAGCATTCTCTTGTGATTGTGCAAGTGCAACGAATGCTTTTGCTGCTGGATGCTTGACCAACAATTCAGCCACTATCTTTGCGCCATCGTTGGTCACTGCGGTTTGACCATTGGTCTTATACATCATTTTGTCAAGACCATTTGGTCCTAAAGTTCCTGCTAATAAATCACCAAAGGCAATTGCTGCACCAACCAATTTCTTGGTAACTTCAACACCAGAAGTTACTGATGTCGTAGGTGAGACAATCGCCACTGGGGCGCGTCCTGAGCCATCGTTTGGTAGCGACATCATCCCTTGGGCGCGGCCACGCCTTGATGAACCCTCCTTCAATTATCGTCAAATAATTTCAACGGTTCTTACGAGATTTACGACGGTCGCCTTTGCTAGGACCTTTGCGGTTTCCATCCCTGTTACGGTTTTCTCGAGAGTTTCGGTCTTGGGAATCTTCCCAGAACTTTTTCTCTTCACCGAGGCCTTCTGGCATATCTTCAAAGGATTCTATGCTCAATTTCATCCCGCCTAATTCTTCTTGCAGTTGGTTGACATTTTCTCCACCACGGCCAACTAAAGTTGAGATCATATTTTGAGGAGCATAGACCTTAGCACTGGTTTCACTGGTGAATTGTACTTCACATTGAACGCCAACCCATTGCTGAATTGTTTGGACGATTTTGTCTTTGGCTAGTGCTCGCATTGGAGATAGTTTGCCTCTTGCTGCTGCGGTTACCGGAACAACTGCTATTTCCGAGCCGAAGGCGAACATTTCATGGGTGATTTTTCCACTTGGGAATTCAACCACTTCGATAACTGGTCTTGCCAATTCTTCTTGCATTCCTGTTGGTGCTTTGACGGTCATCCGCAATTCCAAAACTTGCTGAATCTTTCCTGCTTCGACGTGAAGTATCGTGTCCAATACTTGACTGACTAGGCCCAATTCAACCTTGCCGACCAATCTCTGAATTGCCTCTAATGCTGAGTTAGCGTGAGTTACTCCAAGTAATCCTACACCTGCAAGTCTGACATCTGCAAAAATCTCAAAGTCTCTTGCCCTTCTTACCTCGTCAAAGATGACGAAATCTGGCCTGACTAGGAAAATAACCTCCGCGGTCTTTTCCAGGTCTCCTTCAAGTGGTGCATATTGAGTGATTCTATCCGCTAATTGTAAGTCACGTGGTGCTTCCATGGTCTTGACCATAGCGCCGACTTCAGTGTCTAGGTATTCAGCGACCGCTTGGGCTAAGGTTGTCTTCCCTGAACCTGGCCGTCCACAAATGAATACACCGCGATGGTGGTCTGCTAGCCTTTCGATTAGACGTGGGTCGATTTCATAATCACTGAGCGAAAGTTTTGCGACTGGGCGTACGACTGTGATTTCTCTTGCATCTGAAAATGGTGGCCATGCGCAAGCAATACGCAGATCTCCTAGTTGTAGGACTTGGCAACCTTTTCTATCAATTTCAAGGAAACAATCGCTACGATCTCTGTTGGTTTCTATCAAATCAACCAATTCCTCTTGCATTGCTTCCATGCGCAATGTATCCCATTCAGTAGCCGATTCAACCTCTGTTAATTTCAACTGACCGATTGTACCTTGTTTGACTCTTGGTATGCAGTCTGCTTTGAGAAAAACTGTGTGCACTTGCTCCATCAACAAGTCCTCAAGTGCTTGCGGAAGTACGGGGTGGTCGCCAAACTTAGCCATTGTAATCAGTCATGGTCGGAGAGGGGGCATTTCACCCTTCGCCTCAACCGCCCTATCAATCAAACGACCTTGTTTGAAAAATTGTTACTTTCGATATCTGAAATATTGGCCTGTTGTTGCTGGATTAGTGCTGAAGCTTCAGATAGTGCTTGTTGTATCCAACGGGCTCCCCGTAATGTTGCACCAGCTGTTGGAAATAGGTCCGCTTTAGCATTGTTTTGTTGGCGCGAAGTGTTGAGGAGTTGCCGCCATTCCATCTCCAATGGTGGGCCTGGAAAGTCGGTGTCGATAATTTTTTCAACCTCTTCGTTTTGTAATCGGATATTGTCATGATTGTTAAAATCAACAAAGATAGAGCCACTTTCTCCAATAAAATTGAGTTGCCGTTGCTCACTCTCTGAATCCCAGCCAACGGAGATATTGGCTTCTATGGCTGAAGGAAATTCAAGCCACATCGAAGCCTGTATCGGATTGTTTTGCTGGCCGGTTACCAGACGAGAGATATGCAAACGTTGTGGCTCGACCTCACCTTGTACCGAACAGACTGTGTCGATTGCATGAACTGCTAAGGCCTCTATGACATCGCCTTGGAGTGGCGCCTTTCTAGTAGAATGGCGAATGAATTGTATCCGATGTAATGATCCTATTGCGCCACTTGCAACCATTGATTTTGCCTTTAGGATTCCTGAATGGAATCTCAATAAAAATCCAACTGAAAGTGAACGGCCTGTACTTTGACTAGCGGCTATGACCGCAGCTGCTTGAGATTCACTAAAGCCCAGTGGCTTTTCGACCAATACATCGATACCTGCGTTCATCAAATCTATTGACAGTTGGCAATGGCTTTGTGGAGGGGTTACTATCGCTACCAAATCAACCGAGTTACGCATAACCATTTCTTGCCAAGTAGCATAAGTCGCATCAACTTCAGGTCCTAAATCAATTAGTTTTTCCAAATTGGTATCACAAACTAATAATCGCTTGACCAAACCGTCTTTTTTGAGAGATGAAAGGGTTCTGATATGTGCCTGACCCCAACGTCCAGCGCCAATAATTGCAACAGTTAGAGCCATATCAACAAATCATTCGTAGGGGCGGGGTTTGATAGTATTGCCCTGTTCATCCTTTGCTGTAAATTGGAAGGTGGTGGGTGCTTCGGCTAGAGTTGAAAGGTCTGGAGTGTTTTGGTCTTCAAATCCCATCTTAGCATATACTTCGGGAGAAAACGAAAATCCTTCGGCTCCAATGTATTGAGCTCGTGAAACGCGAGTGGTTATTCTTGCAAAACCGTGATACCATAATGCAAGTGCAGTAATCGCATCTTGACTAGTTGGAGATTTACGCGGCAATTTTGAGAATGGTGCCACTAGACATTCATTTGGTATCAAGTGTTTTCCGTTACGCTTTTGGCGTTTCTTGCTCATCCATGAGCGCATGAACATCCAACGGATGCGGAAATGAGAGCGCGCTGATATTACTCGGTGCTGTCCTCTTTGCTTGGTGATTGTTAGTCCTCATCACTAGCAGTATCCGGTTCGGATGATTCTTCGGTCGCCACTTCATCATCGTAGTACCTGTATGTTTCATACACTGGCTGTTCTAATTCCAAAATAACAACATCCTCCATCGTGGTTAGATTGGTAACAGAAACTCCTGCAGAAGAAATTGCATAAACAAAATCACCCATGAAAATCGACCTGCGGATATTGTATTGACCCCAATAATATTGGTCGTCAGCTCGATTGTATAGAGCGGAATGGTCAACAGTTCCATGTAGACTTAGTTCACCTGTTTCTTCTGAGACATTGACCAATGCAAGTTTGGAAACATATTGATAGTTCCAGTGATAATCACCATTGTCGGATTGCCAATTGTTGTATCTGTAGGTTGAAATTGGTACTGCTAACAATCCTTTAGGAGCCCAATACTGGAAGGCTTTATGCTCGTATGTAGCTTCAGAATATGACCATTGCCAAGATGTGTCGTTGGCGTTTTGTACTGGTGAGACTGAGAATACATCGGCCAGTGTCGGGCTTGATGTATTGCTGACATCGAATAATGAGATTCTAACATTTGACCAATCCAAGCCCGTTCCATCTTCATTTGCTGGACCCATGCCAATTGTCAATATCTGGTCCTTTGATAGCGGATGGATGTAAGTTGAAACTCCAGGCACTTCCAACTCTCCCAAGATTGTTGGATTTGTTTCATCAGATAAATCAATAATCCATAGTGGATCGATTTGCATGAAGGTTACGATATAGACTCTATCACCATCAAAACGAGTACTCCAAATTCTTTCACCTTCCGCTATTCCTTCTAACTTGCCTAATTCAGTAAGGATTTGCTTTCCATCATCATCAACAGCTCTTCCGAGTGTTACTACTTGACTTGACATCGGTTCAGCGTCTTCTATCCACCAACGTCCCCATTGGCCAACGGTTGTTGCGACTCTGACCACGCCTTCGTATTCGGAAAGTGAGAATTGGTCCAGTATTTGCCCATCAACTCTTCCTGAGCCAGTATAGACTGTTTCTCCGGATGCTGAAATATCGAAGGTATGGATGTTAGTTGATTCCATCATTTCCGTGTCTGCACCCCAGAACCACCACCAATCCCATGCGTTTTCAGTGATGATCAAAACATCTTGAGAAGCATATACTTGTGGATAATTGCCAACGATGTGATCTGCTTCAAAGGCAAAATCTTCATCGGCTAAATCCATGGTAAAGATGCTGGTAAATCCTCGGTTAAAACCATCGTTTGGTGCAACGAAATCTGCACACTCTCCATCACTCATTGAGTGGACTGTAAGAACTCCATCTTGGCGCTCATAAACTCGTGGAAGGATTTCTTCTAGAGTGAGGCTATCAAGGACTTCTTGATTATCCAAAATGGTTTGATAGGCTATCTTGTGGCGAATGTCAACTCTTCGCGAGTCATCATAATCAAGACTCCAATATCCTGATGGAAGGTTAAGCCATGATTGAACTCCTGGAATGTTAAGCCAAGTATGTGTAACAGTTCTAACCGTTGCATTGACTTCTCTTGCCGTCATATAATATCCTTCAAGGAATAATTCTTTACCGATTACTGGGTCTGAACGGTTTGTGATATCTAGGACTGTGAATTTGGTTAGGGTTTCAGTTCTCCAACCTTGATAGCCATCGCTCCAGCCCAATTCAGAACGGAGTGGACTATCTGCTGGAACACTCCAAGGAGATACTGTGGAAATTACTACCAGCCTATCCCCATCGAGCATCATCGCTTGTGGTGTGCCTTCAATAGAGAAATTTGATTCATATTCAAGTGTTCCAAACTCCGGAACTGCAAGGATTTCTAAACGGTTGCCGTTGAGGAAATAGATGTAATATCCATCAGTTTTAACGAAATCTGCTTCATCAACCCCTTCCTCTTGATTATTGGTGCCTGAGAAATCTTTGCCCTCTTCTCTTGGAGGAGTTGCGCCTTTTGTTTGGCCGCTTGTTGGCGTTGCACCATCCATTGCCATTTCTTCGTTTTCCATCCAAAGTCCACCATAGTAGTATACTTCCTCTGCTGCTTGCAGAAGTTGTGTTCGGTATTCTTCTGCAATCGAGTGCTTGAGACTGGTTTCCAACTGTTCACAGTCGTCGAAACCACTGAGTTGTGGATTGCTTGCAGTCCTAGAAACTGTAGTAGACCAATCGCTTGGCAGAGTTACGTCGGGCACATCTACTGGCTCATCGATAACGCCGGTACAACCTGATACAAGCATCATTCCAAGCGCTAATATCGCCACTATCTTGTTACTAATCATGAATCCCCCTCAGTGTTCTTTCCTTTAACCAATTGGTATCTTTGATTGTAATGCCAACGGTATGCCATCGATACTCACTTAACCGTGAAATTTTGTGACCAATGAGGGGCGCATTAATTTGTAAGAGGAAATAGCCTAAACCGATTAGCATGGGCAATAGTGGTTCTTCTGGTGGCTTATTTCGTAAGTGGGCAATGAAACAGTATTGGCGTATGCAACAGTCTCAGGCAGTAGTTGGATTACTATTGTGGGGCACAACTATCACACTCTTGTTGTGGCCGTATGTCGGTTGGAGATTCGATCCAGCGACTACCTTTGTCGGCATCCCATTGACCTATTTTGGTCTAGCATCTATTTTCGGTGGCGTAATGTTTGCCGTATTATTGATTGGTTTTCTCTATGATAATGTATTCTCGCTATGGACAGAATGGCGTAGTGTCGACATGGAGCGAAATCCATATGCTACTTATGCACAAACACCTAACTGGACCATGTTTACCTCGCTTGCTGCTGAAAACTTGAAAAAAAATGCGGCTGATGATGAAGAGTTATTGACTCAAGTAGATTGGATTCTAAATTGGTGTTCAAGTTATTCTAAGGGCGAGATGTGGGGTCGAGCTGTTCAGCGTTGGGATGCCGATTTAGGACCGACGCCAACATTTTGGTTTACTGATGAGGAATCAATGCAATCAGCACGCGATATCACTTTTGAAGATGAGGTATGAGTATGTCCACTCATATGGAAATAGAGAGGCGATTTCTGGTTGATGGACGAACTCAAAAACCTTGGAGAAGTGAAGCAAAAAGCGTCCATAATATCGAGCAATATTACTTGCAAGCATCTAATTTAAATTTGGATGCAGAAGGTTATTTGTGCCTATCCGACGTTATTATGGTCAGGCCGAGTGAGGAGGAAATTGTTATTTTTCAATCACAACCTGATTGGATTCCTAGAATCAGAATCAAGGATGGGATTTCGATATTTACTGTAAAAGGACCACGGCAAGGCGCCAGTGGCTTGGAGTTAGAATGGATTGTTGAGGATGCCGCTGCTGCATCCGTGCTACAATGGGGTCCATTTCCAAATGTCCAAAAAACACGCTACTGTGTGGCAGGTGTGGACGGTTTCATATGGGAAATTGATGAATTCGAAGGCCAATTGGCTGGACTAATTCTTGCCGAGGTTGAGTTGCCTTCTGAACAACAACCGGTTGAACTTCCTTTGTGGGTGGGTCTTGAATTGACTGGTTTAAGAAATTGGTCAAACGCAGCATTGGCTGAAACATTGATGGCCAATCTGTGAATCAATAACTGCTCAATGCTGAAATAACGCGCTCTACTTCATCTGCTCTCATCTCATGAAAAATTGGGATTGCTACAAGTTTTTTACAAATTGAATCGGTCATTGCGAAGTTGGCTTGATGTTGCGGGTGGTTGCTGAACACCGGTTGTTTATGGCAAGGGATTGGATAGTGAACTCTAGCATCTATCAAGTGCTCATCCATGTGTTGGATGAAGGCGTTTTCATCTTCCACTAGAATACAAAATTGATGCCATCCGTGTTGGCTATTTTCTCTTACTTTTGGCATAATCAATTTTGCATTAGATTTGCATTGTTGTAAATATTTGCCGGCTATATCTCTGCGATATTGTAGCCATTGGTCAAGGCGTGTTAGTTGGACCAACCCAATTGCCGCAGACACTTCTGACATCCGTAAATTACTACCCAGTTGTTGTGCTTCAACCCTTGAACTGCGGCCATGGTTTACGATCGAATTCAATCGCTCAGAATAGATTTGCTTACTGGTGGTAATCATTCCACCTTCACCACCAACCGCCATGTTCTTTGATGGGAAAAAGGAGAAAGTGGCAATATCCCCTATAGCTCCAGCGTAAGTTGTTTGACCCTCGGAATTGGTAATTGTTGCACCATGTGCTTGTGCCGCATCTTCAATCAATACCAACTGTTTTTGATGACATAATTCAACGATTCTAGGATCGATTACTTGGCCAAATAAATGTACTGCAATAACCGCCTTAGTTCTCTCAGTAATCGCTTCTTTTACCGCTTGATAATCCATGCAATAATATTCATCGACGTCAACAAATATTGCATTAGCACCAGCGAGTGGAATTGCTGTTGCGCTGGCGATGAAGGTCAAAGATGGGACTATCACTTCATCGCCTGAAGTAATCCCAGCCAGTTGTAGTGCTGCCCAAAGGGCAACTGAGCCGTTTTGGCACGGTATTGCAGCAAGTGCTCCACAATAGTTAGCAAATGATTGTCCAAAGGCAATGTTTTGCGGCCCTTTTACCCATTGCTTTGAGTCCAATGTCGCTATTGCTGCTTTGCGCATCTCATCATCCCATGAAGGGCGAGCCAATGGAATGCGCAGCATGATTCGGCGATGCGGTTCGCCTCCTTGAGTCTGCTTCTCGGGCTTGCTCAGTAACGCGCCTTTGAAGACCCCCAACCGGACTGCCCCGTCCATGGTGTCTAACGAAAGTACTCCCAATGCCGAAGAGTCGGCAGGGGGTATTGGTGAAGACGCAACCAATTTGGCTGGCTTGGTCGAAGACATATTATCATCAAATTCAGAGGCTATTACCAGTTCTAATGGTCCAGAGTCCAATACTGAAGTTAAAGAAGAAAAACCTCAACCTAAGAAGCGGAAATACAAACCCAAGGGGATGTTTCTTGGAACTCGTCGCGATACTGGTGAACCGATTGATATCAGTTCCACTGTATTAGCTCGGCATGCGGCTATGCTAGGTTCAACAGGTTCAGGAAAGACTGTGATGGCTAAGGCACTGATCGAAGAGGCGACATTGGCCAAAATTCCTTCTCTTATCATCGACCCACAGGGAGACTTGGCACGCCTTGCCTTGGGTATAGAACCGGATGATTTGGAGGCACAGGGCGGTGATTACGCTAGAGCCAAGAAATTAATGGATATGTGTGAAGTACGAATTTGGACCCCTTTGCGAAGTAAAGGCCTGCCATTATGTATTGACCCATTTAGAGCACCTCCTGCTGACCTTGATCCAGAGGAAGCGATTACTGCGTGGGATATGGTCGCTGCTGGTTTCACCAACCTAGCAGGTTATGATGTGGAAAAGGCTCAAGGAAAGGTAATCAAACCATTTCTCTATGAAATTCTAGTTCAAGGAACAAAGTGTGGATTAGATGTTGGTGATTTTCAAGCATTAGCAAAAGTAGTTCGCGAGCCTCATCAAGAGTTCACTAAGAAACTCTATCCGCATTGTTTCGCTGAAGTCGATGAGGGTGATGAGAAAATAGAAGCCCCAGAATGGGAAGAGATGATGGCCATCCATCGACTAACTAACTTTGAAGAAAGGTTACCAAAAACTACACGTAATGATTTGGCCAGACGATTATCTGCATTTTCTAGTGGAGTTAATCAGTTATTATTCTCAAACGGCGTTCCCATCGATATCGATGCTTTCGTTGAACCGGCGATTCCTGGTAAAATCCCCGTCAATATCGTTTATTTGAATACCATTCAGGATGAGGCACAGAAGCAATATTTCGTCCAAGAATTAGCTCGTGAATTGTATGATTGGATGCTAACTCAGCAACCGGCTGAGGGGGAGTTGAAATTACTATTCTTCATGGATGAAGTAGCGCCATACTTGCCTCCACATCCTAGAAATCCTCCGGCCAAGGATTTGATTAAACTAATTTTCAAGCAAGCAAGAAAATATGGTGTTGCTTGTGTATTGGCAACACAAAATGTATCGGATGTTGATTACAAAATTCTCGCTCAAGCCAATACCACCTTCATCGGTAGATTTACTCAACCTCAAGATATCGACAAAGTCCGGCATTTGTTGAAAGAAAGTGGTGGAGACCAAAATTTGGTTTCTCAATTACCAACACTCGACGCGGGTCAATTCCAAATGGTTGCACCCGATGTTGACCCGCTTCCTGTACCAATACAATGCAGATGGCTCTACACCGACCACGGTGCGCCACTAAGTGAAGATCAAGTCGATGAGATAACAACTGACGAAATTCGCGCATGGGCAAGAACTCGCTCTAGTGGACAAAACAAGAGTCGGGGTGCTGGTGCTGCACATGCTGCAAGCCGTGGTTCCTCTTGGTCCAATGGAGGAGATAGTTGGGAAGTTGGGGCGGCGACTAGTGTTGTTGAGAATGCTAGAATAAAGGCGGTCGGAGGAATGACTGCAGCCGCTCATGGCATCGTTGATGATTCAGCATTTGAAGTCAGATTGATGGGTGGATTAGCGGTCTTAAGAGATGGCAGAGACCCTCTTTATACGATGCAGGCCGCTGTAAATGTCGCTTCTATCGTTGTATTAGCATGGACCATGGTCGCATTGATGTTCTCTTGGAGAGATGGGGAACTAGATTGGTGGTGGCTATTGATTTCAGCCGGACTTTCTGGTGTCACTGGGTTGGTTATTGCATTGGAATCTTTACTTTCACATGATGCTGAATTATTGCAAAGGTTGACTCGTTTTGCTAGAACTTTCCAATTGCTTTTGGTCGCTTGGTTGTGGGGTTTACTATCTTGGTCAACATGGGGTTCTCTGGATTTATTTGGAGCAGAACCATTGTTAGAAGTTGTAGTAGTTTGGCTCACTCTATTCACTGTGATTGAATTCCTTAACAGATTCAGGCTTGGAAGAATAAGATGGAATGGTGGTTCTGCACTGGACAAATTGGTTGGAGTGACCGCAGTTCTAACAGAAGTAGAAATCACTGAAATGAGAGCCAATTCATCCGATATTATGTCTGGTTTACGATGGGTATTACACGGAGTTACGATGTTATGGTTATGTATTCTATTGGTTATTGGCGATAATGATATACTTGGAAAATATGATTCGATGGTCATTCAAAGTCGCCCGACCCTTTGGATCGCTTCACTATACGCATTGATGTTCGGTAGTGAAACTTGGTTGCGTCTCCGTGGCCGGATGCCAACGGAATTGGCTCCAACATCAGCATGAGTGAACCAGTGGATATTTGCTGCTTTCAAAGAAGGCATCAAAAACAACAGCGCTAATGCAGTGTTATGAGCCAAGGCGGATTCATTCCACTCGACTGGCAAGAAGTTGCTGTTTCTGAAATGGAAATGCGTTCTTTTGAAATTTATATCGAAGCCTCAAAAAGAAGAACTACACGTCATTTTTCAAAGCGAGAAGTCTCAAAGAACATCATAGAAAAAGCAATTCTAACCGCCGGTACTGCCCCAAATGGTGCCCATTTACAACCTTGGACCTGGGTTGCGATTTCCAATCAACAACTGAAGCAAAAAATTAGAGATGCGGCTGAAATTGAAGAAACAAAAACCTACCAAGATAGAATGCCTGAAGCCTGGCAAGAGGTATTGGCCCCTTTAGGGACTGATGCTGTTAAGACTCATCTTAGCGATGCCCCTTGGGTAGTTATCTTGTTTAAACAGACTAAGAGAAAGCGAGAAAATGGGGAATGGGGCCCAACCTACTACTCTACTGAATCCTGTGGGATCGCTGCTGGAATGTTCATTTCAGCAATACATCGGGTTGGCCTTACCACCCTAACCCATACCCCATCCCCGATGGGTTTTCTTAGTGAAATTTTAAACCGACCAAAGCATGAAGTTGCAATGTTAGTAATGCCGGTTGGATATCCTAGTGATGGAGCAGAAGTCCCCGATATTCAGCGTAAATCCCTAGAGGATATTGCAGTCTTCTTTGAGTGAAATAAAGGTTATTGAGCAATATTAATCGAACTACGCGTTGTTGATATACGCGTGGTCAAACCGTTGGTTTGAAGCAGGGGTTGCCAAGCTTGGTCAACGGCGCTGGGATGAGGTCCCAGTCCTCAATGGTTCGCAGGTTCGAATCCTGCCCTCTGCACTTTGTTATCGTATGATTTCTACGTGAAAGGGGGATTCGAACCTGAGCGTGAACAGTTGTATTGTTTTTAATCGTTCAGTTCACGCGTAGTCTACCGTTTTCGGCTTTGCCGAAAACACTCTCCTCACAGGTTCAATCTGCCCTCTGCACTCTCAACAATACTTGTCTTCGCAGAGGCAGGATGAGAACCAAGCGTGAACTGAACATTTCTCAGCGCAACTGCTGTTCACGCGAAGGTGAGAATCCTGCACTTTGTTATCGTATGATTTCTACGTGAGAGGGGGATTCGAACTAGATTTGAACTGACTGTTTTTCATTGATGCCTATGTTCAAATCGTAGTTTGAACAATATATGCCTCTGGGTTTTCAAAATACCACTCTAGCAGAAGGGTGTCGAATGGGTGCCCTCTGCAAAAGACAAGAAACGTAAGCTATTCAGATATACCGGGTGCTAGAATTGTAGAGCCATTAGAAATCATTACACGTGCGCCCAATAGAAGATTGTCAAAATATCAAAACACAACAACTCAATTTTTGGGTGGAGTTCTTAAAGGGAACGCACTTAGATTGAACGATAGCATGTCTAAACCTCAAGAGAAGAACTCATTTTTCCGAATGTGGGTAATGAGGCAATATTGGCGAATGCAACAATCTCAAGCAATCGTGAGTCTGTTACTGTGGGGGACCACAATCACACTATTGGTGTGGCCACTGGTTTCTTGGAGATTCTCAGCAAGCTGTAATTCGGATCTCTGTTTTCCAGAAAATGTGGCAGGTATTCCGGGCACCTATATTGGAATCCCGGTAATTTTCTTATCAGTGATGTTTGCTGTATTATCTATAGGCTTTCTTTACGATCAAGTGTTTTCCCTGTGGACTGAATGGCGAAACGTCGATATGGAGCGCAACCCCTTTGTGACCTACGCGCTTGCCCCGATATGGGTTATGTCGATCGCTTTGCAAGCCGAAGTTCTGAAACGAACTTCTTCTCAAGATGATGAAATTATTGAGCAAGCAGACTGGTACCTAAGATGGTGTGAATCGTATACAGAAGGTGAAATGTTCGCCCGAGCAGTGCAACGATGGGACAAAGACCTTGGAGAAACCCCAACTTTTTGGTTTACTTCAGATGAAGCAATGCAACGAGCACGAGAAACAGTTATTCCCGAGAGTGCTTGAATTCAGCGTACTCTAATTGATTTTCGCTTTCAACTCGCCATATCGAAACAGCCCACTAACAAGGAAATCTTTGTCGATGGTTTACTGAACGCGGGGAAATTTGGTTCTTTTTACCTTTAATTTCAACCGCAGACGATTAGTTGCTACAGATTAAATTTTTTTACGAATCGTTTTTGTTTTTTGGAAAAGGTAAGTTGGTGTTGCACCGTAATTCACTTTGTCTGTAGTATACCCATATTTAGATAATTCTTTCTTAACTAATTTGAATTCTTTTTTTGTGGCTAATTCAGCGAAGATAACAGGCGACTGGCTTTCGAGGATTATTTGTGCGCCCTTAATTATTTCCAATTCAAAACCTTCAACATCAATTTTAATTAATGCGATATTCTCTATATGTTGCAATATATTGTCAAGTTTGTCTACCTCATTATTGGTCCCTTCAACATTTACAATTCTTGTCATACCGGCATTAAGATGATCAATCCTCGAAATATCTACGAATCCTTTCTTATCCAAAATACCAATCCCGCTAAGGTGGTATGTTTGACTTAGACAATTAGTTTCCATGTTTTTCTTTAATAAAGGATAGATTGTTTTGTCGATTTCAAAACTGTACACCGCAGTCGATGCACAAAAGCAACTAAAAAAAATCGAATGGTTTCCTATGTTTGCTCCAATATCAACATACGCGCCCTTCAAATTTAAAGATCGTGCTTTTTCTAATAGCTTATCTTCGTAAAATGTTTTACGAGTTGCTATTTGATTAAAAATTAAATCTTCGAGATGGTAACCTTCGATTATAATTTTTTGATTAGAATAAGTAAATTCCGTTACTGCTTTTCCTGTTGTCACAAATTTCCCAGAACTACACAGGTTTTAAAGGTTAATACAATATTCTCCTAGTCATTTGAATGTTGTTATTTAATTCTCTCTCACTGACACTGCGGCTGACTATTTTAAATATTGAGAACGCTGTGTTCATAATCTTCTTGAACCAAGTTACTAACTCGGGTGTATTCATTTTTAATACCTATACGATGTTGTGATTTACTTGATATCAGAGCCTGCGGTAACTGTTATGTTCGAAAGCCCCGAGTTGTTCTAATTCAACAATTCGTTTCAATGTTGATGGTTGGAACGTCGATTTGATTTGTTTGTCTTTTTGTCCTTCAAACACATTGCTTGCATTCAAGGAGGTAACTTGTGTACCTGGAATGACGCCAAAATGAAGGCTTTCGCGAGTAACTTGAGAAATCGGGATTTGATTTCCAATAGCGAGGTAGGCCAACCAAATATCATTGGCTCGGGGGCAAGTTTCTCGAAATCTTTGACCAGCATCGCGCATAAGTTGAAGAAATGCTGGTGGAAAAAGAACACCGGATACACATGTTGCAAAATTGAGGTTGCTGGGCCCCCCCAATCCGGATGGCCATGTATCGTATGCACTCAAACTCATTCCGTCGACTGCAGCAACCATTCAGTGAGCCCGATAAGCGTGGATACTTACTGGGTCAGATGTAAAACACGCACTCAGTCGCTCTAGTCACCAGCGCGGGTAGAGTATATCATCCTCGGCAACAGCATGAGGGACTGAAAATGAAGGTGCATTGACAATCCAGGGTTGAATTTTGGTATGGGGGCCAAGGTTTTCCGAAAGGTGTATTTCCAGACCCCTTAGTTGTAGACGTTGCAGGGTTTTCAACGGATTAATGACATCTTCTTCCACATCCAAATATAGCATTAAACGCGATGGTTTGAAGGCCTTCGTGCAATACTTTCTATGGCCAAAAATACATCTTTGAGTCGGTGGCCGTGGGTAGTCAATGAAACGGTTGGGCCGGTTTTACCAATAATTGAATTATTAGAATATCGATTTCGTAGGCGTATACGAAAAATGAAGAGATGTATTGGAATGTTTCGAATAGTATTTAGTGGGTCGCTACCATTTGCTTAACCATCAGTGCAAAGGGGCACCCTTGGGGTTATTTGGTAAATAGAAGAGTTCGAAATTACTAATTTTGATTGAAATTAATCTATTTTTTGACTTAAGATTCTGTAGAATCATCTTCAGAATTATTTGAACTTGCTGGAATTATCGACATTATTTCCTCATCGGTTTGATTTAGGAATGTTTCAAAATCAGCAATATATTCTGTCTTTGTCTTATTGAAATGCTTCTCGAACGACCCATCAAACCCTAATTCATCAAGATCTCCATAAAATCCATTTAGATATGTATCAACGCCTTCATTGTGAATGAGATAAGCGATAAACCAAGCACCAACCCCATAGACATTGATCTCTGAGGAATAGGTTAATTGGTCTAAAGAAATATTTTGGCCAAGATAATCATCCTTGGAATAATCTAACTTGTTTTGCATAATTTCTCTAAGATAATTATCTCTAACACCTTCTTGTTTAGAGTATAGTGTTTGAGCCATATATTCTGCTCCACCTTCAGAAAACCAAGGTTTTTGATTACCACCCATTTTAACATCCCTCTCACAGGTCTCTCTACTATCGTCGCTGCATTTATCACTAATTTGTGAATGTTGGAAGATATGGAAGTATTCATGAATTACAACCGGTTTGTAATCGTCTTCTTCTGGACCAGGATATTTAGCAGACATGATCATCATGCTGAAATCATACTCAAAATATGTTCGCTTGAAAGTACTGATTGCTGCACCACCCTCGTCGACATATCCGCTGAAGATTTGATAATTCTCATTAGCGCAGTGCCACTCTTCATTCCAATTGGAATCAAGTGCCTTATGCCTTTCACAATATTGATCTTCTAATTGCTTAGCAGCATCTACATCACTGCCGATAATATAAATTTCAACCGGGCCAAAATTACCCCATTCTGCGGCAGCAATACTATACCATTCCATGGTTAAATTTTGAGTTTCATTACTGACATCTGATGTTCGAAAAACCTCTGGCTCTGCACAAGTAATAACGCCCCATTCAAGTGTTCCATTAGTTCCATCAGGGCAGGTTATTTGGTTTGGGTTAGGGGTATTTTCTTCAGAGGTCTCATTGGTTGTATCGTTATTTGAGGAATTATCAGTAGTATCAACGATTGGTGGTTGTGAGTCATCGGTTGAATTACCATTAGAATTATTTTCTTCTGAATCTTTATTTTCTTCTGAATCTTCATTATCGTCTTTAGATCCAAAACATCCTGATAATGGTGCAAATAAAAGTATCAGACATAATGTGATTGCAATGTTACTCTTCATGATTGGGCGTAGTGAAAGTGATTAATGAATATGCCTGAAAATATAGCTATATTAAATTATAATTAGCAACCACCAATCGTGACCCAAGACTCTTGGAACGACTCTCTTCGCACTGATGATTCCTCAAATAAGTGGAACTCAGTACTAGATCTAGTATGATTTCAATCAAACGATACCTTTTGTTTTCGTAGCCTAAAGAAGAATACCACTACCGCGGTTTGCGTAACTTAATGAACAATATTGTTCAAGCGATAGATATGGATGTGATGACCCTAGCCCTCGTTCTTGGCTTGGTATTCGTGACCAGTCTGCTATTCGCTCCTCTCGGCTTGGGTGGAGGTATGCTGTTCGTTCCAATTTTGCACTACGTAGCAGGTTGGGAAATTGATGGTGCTTTGTTAATGGTTTCATTAGCCCTAACCACTGTTGTATCCTATGGGTCGGGATTGGCTCATCGCAAACAAGGGCATTGGTCTACAGAAGCGCGTGATAGTGCTTTGTGGGGCGCTATTCCTGGTGTTATGATAGGTGTATTGATAGTCATTCTCCTGGGAGACAAAATGGAATTAACCTTCAAAGTGGTTAGTATTTTGATGATTTTGTGGGCTATTCAAAAAACTTGGAGCAAAATCAAAGCGGATGCAATTTCTGCTGTTGAAGTGACTGGAGAACAGGGAATTAAGCAGGCGCCTTTGATTATTGGCTCTGGTATTGGCGGTATACTTTCTGCTGTTTTAGGAATTGGCTCTGGCATTATAAACATTCCATTATTGCGCCAGTATACTGATTTGAAAACCCGTACTGCCATAGGCACTTCTTTTGGAATTATGATGGTGGTCGTACCATTTGCAGTTATCATTCATAGTTTTGCATTATCAGCAGACCAGTTGGCGTTTTTGTCCGATGAAAATATTTTACTATTCGGGCCTAGTGCCATCATAACAACCTTCATTGGCGCTCAAATTGGGGCTAAAGTTGGACTGAAATATCTACCAACAAAAGTGGTGATGGGTGTTTTCTTTAGTTTGTTAATTGTAATTTTAATTCGCTATATCTTGGATTTAGTTTCAAAATTTGACCTGTTTTGAATTAACAAATTGTCAATTAGGAGTGGATGGTGGCCGGACTATGGATGAAGAGCAAAGGCCATTGTTGACTTTGTGTAAATCTAGAATTATCGATGGCGTTTCTGAAGGACTTGGTGAAAAGTCTCTAGCATTAATGGAAACATTAAGCAGTTTATGTTCATTCTACAACGCTACTGATTTAGCGGAATTCTTGTTTTCAGAGATGTTCGACTCCTTGGTTGGTGATGATGAGCCATGGATTGTTTTTGAGTTAGGGATTTTTAGAGACCACAAAAAAATGATCGAAGTGATCGCTGTTAAGGGGAATGTTACTCTTGCAGATTCTCAATCCTCTGGAGTTTTTGAGAATGATATTGTTGTTTGCAAGACTTCTGATGAAGCTGAACTTGCCATAATGCGTTGGCATGATTCTGTCTATGATGAAAGTGGTCGTTTTCAATAAAATATTGAAAGACAGGTTAGTGAGCCATCAGCTGCTCTGATTTGGCTCATATCCATTACTATTGGCTTAAGTCCCAATTCTTCTACTGTTGAAAGAACCGTAGGGTATCCTTCAGCGACTAACACTTGTCCATTCTCTAAGCCGATGGTATTGCAGCCATAGACTTCTTCTTTGGGCATCCATCGGATTTCGCAACCTTCTGGCAATTGTCCGAAATCTTGTTCGCTAAGATAACCTTCTGGTGCAAAAATAATTTTATCGGTTGGAGTTGAAGAAACGCTAGTCAGATGTAGTGCATCTTGTGGCATGTCGATTACTCTGAGTTCGTGGCCAAGACCCTCAATTAATTCTCTTAGTATTGATATCCCTGCATCATTTGTTCTACTAGAACGGCCAACAAAAAATAAGTTTCCAAGACGAAGTATATCTCCTCCATCCATTTTACAATCAGAACCCATATGTTGTATTTTATCTGAACCATATTGTTTGGTTAAAAATTCTGCTATTGGTGGTTGTTCTGCTACTCTTGAAGGGTGTCCTGGAATTGGAAGTAGTACGTGGCCATCTATGATAATGGCTTGATCTTCAACGAATATACAATCTGGATGATTGTTATCTGCATCTAAAATTATTACTTCCAGTCCTGCATCTTCAAGGGTTTGGCAATATGCTGAATGTTGCTTTCTAGCAAGTAACAAATCCGTTGGCCCTGTTCCAAAATATTTGGCTATGGCATCGGAATAAGTATCCGGAATTGCGCGGGTTAGGGCCCTACGCTTCTGACCTAAATGGACAGTTGCCATGTGTAAACCGGATTATCAACACCCCTTAACGCTTCGCCTTTTATTGGAAGTGAGTTTCCGGTGACTGGAAAGAAGGCCTCTCTTGTGGGAAGTGGCTTTCTAACTTGTGACCGTTGGGTTCAACAATACCGTTCAAGTGGGGCGGATATGCGCTCAACTTATACTCGTGCTGCAATGCTGGTTTTCCTCATGTTTTCGGCAACCTTTGCAGGTTGTTTCGGAGAGGGTGAAGATTCTTCCCTCCCTAGTGCGGAGCGTCTTTCTATTGAAGTTGAAGGTGGCTCAACAAATAATTCCATGACCATACCTGGTGGCGAATGGGTTTCTACAACATTCAAAGCGGATGCTGACATGAGTGTCTTCATCCCTTACTTCATCCAAGACCCTGGTTCTCTAAGGGCTCAAAATGGTACTGTTCTTGACTTGCGAATGGGGGAGGAAATCACTCTAAAGGTACTATTCCCTCCTCGAAACGATGATGTTGTTTTGTTGATGGGCAAGTATGGCCGTGAAAATTGGCCAATTCGTGCTGCTGATGAATCTTGGATGATGTGGCACGAGGATATGAGTCGTGGTTCAGCGGTTATGGCTTCTGAAAACGAAGATGCTGGAGGACTCCTTCCATGGATTATTTCCGCTAACGACAGCGATGGTGCTGTTGTCGTCAAGCACTTGAGTACTGTTCGAGACCAACGAGATGACTTGTCTGAAGAAAACGGAGTTGCAGCAAGTGGAGGATGGCTCAACGGACGAGACGTCTATGAATGGGTCGATTTCATCACCGATGAAACACCAGATCCAACCGATCTTGCTGATGGCGCAGTTGGTTATTTAGACCGTTGGATTGGCAACGGAAATCCTGCGTATGAAGATGCAATTACCTATTTTGAAGGAGTCATGGTTGGATATGGTTTGGATGTTGAAGTTCATCGTTTCCAAAGTGGAACTTTGTGGGCTGTAAATATTTGTGGCTACAAAACCGGTACTGTTTATCCTGATGAATGGCTAGTCTTTGGTGCACATTTTGACATGGCTCCCTACGCAACACCTCCTACGGCAGTCATCCCGGGACTTGAGCAACAAGGATACGGAACAAGAACAGGTGCTTATGACAATACAGCTGGGACTTCAATGGTCTTGACCACTGCAAGTGTTCTTGCTGATTTTGATGCACGGCGCACCATGGTGTTCTGTTTGTGGTCTTCAGAAGAAGAGGGGCTTTGGGGCTCTGGCGCATTTGCCGGAGATATCCCTGACGGTGTGACGGTAAGCAATTATCTCAACCTCGACATGGCTGGTATCAATTATCCAGGTAATTTTGCACTCTCTGTTTACCTCGGCCCTGACGGCAGTGGTGATGTTATTGACCAGCCCGGTATGTATCATTTAGCAGAATGGATTGGCGCTGATGCGTTTGACCTTTCTTATCAGATTGAAAATGGACGTAATGAATGGGACGCTGCTGGTGAAAGTCCTTTGTGGCAAAATAATTACCAAGATACTGTGGCAATTTATGAAAGTCCAACCGCTCGTAGTGACCATGATTCATTCCAACAAATTGGCGTAGCTACGCTTGGTTGGAATGGGGTCGTTGATGGCTATCCATGCTACCACAAGACCTGTGACAAATTGACAACCATGGAGGAATACATGGTCACCGATAATGCATCTGGTGAATCAAATCTCGTTCACTCTTGGGATATTGTTACTTGGTGGGCGGTTTACGCATTCTTACATATGGATCAAACACCAGTTCCAAATGAGTTATTGTGACTTAGTCGAATCCTCTGATAATATTGAGCGATGGTAGTAATGCCTTTGGATATAGGCGCTTTTCCGAACCAACTATCCTTCGATAACGGGGCATTTTTGATCTGCTTCGTCATAGACTACTGCCTTGGCCCAAAGATAACTTGTTCTTTGTGGGATAGTCTTCGATTTCTTTGCTAACTTCTTCCTTTTGTTACAAAGTAATATTTCGTGCACAAGTGTTTCTGCCATTATGGCCATTTTAATCAGTTATTAATTAGACTGGAACCCTTATCAAACCTTTGCTAGTTTGATAACAATTCCCCGCTTTGTGTAAATTGGTTTCCTTTTTACACCGCCGTAGGGCGGCGTTTTACAGTTGTTGATGATACTAAGTAGGCGCAGACTTGAGAAGGGGGGCGTTCACGCAACATCATGCTCGCCACATCACACATCCGCGCTTTGCTATTGGTGGGCATCATGTGTTTGGCCCCATTATCAGGTTGCTTCGGCGAGGAAGATGGAAGCGATATGCCCGATATGAATGACGTCGTAATCACTCCAGCGGTTTTGACCGGTGGGGTATTTCAAGCTCTAACTATTTCTGCTCAAGAGGATGTTTCTGTATTCGTTCCTTATTTGGTTAAAGACGTTATATCGGGCTATGTATTCAATTCCACTGCAGTTGACTTGCGTCAAGGTGATTCGGTTCAACTGAATATTTTAGCACCACCGAGAACTAATTCGGCATTCGTTTTTATCGGGCAATTTGGTAGAGATAATTGGCCTATAAGAGAAATCAATGAGTCTTGGGCAACTTGGATTGCTGAGGATGGACATCTTAGTGCAGACCGTGGTGCAGTGATGAGTATTGGCAGTGAAAATATCACCTTCAATAGTAGTCAAGAAACTGGAGGCGCTGTTGCTTATTATCCACTTGCTGTAGTACGAGATATCGCACCTGGATATTCTGAAGATGAGGGTGGTCGCCATTCCACCGGTGTAGTAAATGGTAGAACTACCTACAACTTCTTGAGTCATATTACCGACCAAACCCCCGACCCATTGGATTTGTCAGATGGCGCTGTTGGCTATCTAAACCGATGGGCTGGTCAAGCCAATACTGCTTACGAGGCTGGTGCGGTTTACTTACAAGATCAATTCGAATCATTTGGGTTGGATGTTGTTACTCAACGCTATTCCTTCACTGATATTTTAGGAAATCAAAATCCTGAAGCATACAATATCTGTGGATTTAGATATGGTAGTGAATTCCCTGACGAGTGGATGGTGTTTGGAGCTCACTTCGATATAGCCCCTCCTGCTAACGCATTACTACTAGACCCTCACGTAACTGGTGTGCGAACATATGGAACTCGTGTAGGTGCATATGACAACACTGCTGGCACCAGCATGGTACTGACCGTTGCTGAAGCAATGGCCAGTTATGAAACTCGTAGAACAATGGTTTTCTGCCTATGGTCTGGAGAAGAGGGCGGAAAGAGAGGTAGTGATTACTGGACTGAGTATTACGTTAAGGAAGATAATCCAGATGTCGTAGTTACAAATTATGTCAATCTCGATATGGCTGGAGTAAATTGGCCTGGCGGCGGCGGCGCACCACACTCAGATCCCAACCCAACTGTTGACCAAGATGGCTATCCCAAGGATGAGGAAGTTTGGCCAATGAGAGTCTATATCGGACCTTCTGATGACCATACGCAACTAATGCAGCCTGAGATGGTTGGCCTTGCTATGTGGATCGGTTCTGATGCTATTGGTGTTGAACAGCAGCAATCTGTGTTAGTGGGTACCGGTTTCGAAGCAGATACTTGGAAGGTTGATGATTGGTTAGCAAGAGGTAAGCCTGAAATTATTGTCTATGAAGATTCTACTGCACGGAGTGACCACGCTTCATTCCAAAACAATCTACAAACCGTTACTATGGGATTCGGAGGTTTAGTCGATGGATATTGGTGCTATCATCAAACCTGTGACACTTTGGAGGAAATGGAACAATGGATGGATACTACCGACAAAGGATATGGCGAAGATAATAGTGGGGTATCAAATTTAGTAGACAGCCTTGACGTTATCGTATGGTGGGCAACATACTCTTTCTTCCATCTAGATCAAGACCCCGTGGTCAATTCTTATCTGCTTTAGAAATAGCCTGCAACACTTTGCAATAGCGCTGTTGGTCCCCAAAAGCCCATCAACATGCCAGCAACTGGTATTGCAAAAATAGCTATTACGAGATAGAATACTTGTTCATTCCAATCCTTTACCTTCAATCCATCAAGAGGGCCCCATGGAATCATATTGAACAGTCCTAAGAATAGATTTGCACCTAACCAAAAATAGCCGATATCAAAAATCATTGATTGCCAAATCAATGAACCATTAACAATATATGCAGTATTGGCGAATTCGTCTGAACCTGTTAAACCTATTACTGCGCCCCAAAGTGGCACTCCGATGATAAATAAAGATAGATTTACTAGAGGGCCGGCAACTGCAATGTGGCCATTTTGTCTTCTTGTAACTAAACCAGCAACCATAACTGCGCCAGGCGCCATGAAGACAATTCCAAGAAGTGCCGCCACCAAGACTCCGTTTCTAAGGCCTCTCGGGTCTGCCCTAAACTCTGCCCAACAACCATTCTTTTTGGCTATTATTTTATGACCTATTTCATGTAATAAGAATGCTGGACCTATCGCCAAGAACATTACCGGCATAGCCAGTAGTAGGCCGATTGCCCAGGGGACTAATCCACTATCTGATATAGAAAATATTCCACCAACTCTCATCAATCCTAATGCTAGGGTGAAGGCGCCCATTGCAAATGCTAAATGGCTTCTTTCCGTTTTACTAAAGTGCCAAATCCGACCATCATGCATAGTTGCAGGTTTCTGTTGAAGTCCACTAAGTAGCTGATTTAACATTCCACCAATATTGCCAGAATTGGTGTCGAAATGAATTGTTCCATCGTCTCCTTGACGTTGGTGGATGCGGTGTATTCTGGCTTTCTGTGGACGAGTAAAGGGGTCATCGTCAACCAAATTTGCCCTGTCGTCTCGTGTGCCCATATCCTTGAAGTGTTGCTGCTGTGCTTTGAAGCCTCTCATCATAGGGTTGATGGGTGATTAGTGACTCGCTTACTTGAGGAGTATCAATGTCAATGCCGCGACGTGCCATGAAGGAATTAGGTCTTCAGGCCTGCTGCCTTCGTTGTGATGAGAGTGATGTTGTTGGCTCACAACGCTGCAAGCGTTGTATTTCCCACCACCGCAATGTGCGGGAATTAATCGCCACTGCTCCTGCTGAAGATGAATTATATCAGTTCGCAAAAGAATTGGTGGCGATGACAGCTTCACCACATAGACACGATCATGATGAAGTTCATGGCCAGGTGTTACTCGAGCAACAACGGCTTGCTGCGGGGCTAATAACAGCCACACCATTGCCAACTTCTGAAGAGGTTGGAGACGTATTTGCTGCTCAAAAAAATACTGATAAACCCAATATTATTCGCGATGTTGCTAATCAAAATCCGTGGAAAGATGCTCCACCCGAAGTAGATGTTGCAAAAAAAATCGGTTTGGAGGCTTGGAGTGATTCTGAGGCTGAGGCGAGTATCGCTCATCATGGGGCAAGGACCATTCCAAGCAAACCAATTGCTAAAATAGACAGAAGTGACAGAATAGGAGAGGATTTGCAACTAACAGACCGTATTCACGCTGCTGCAGATGCTCAAAATGTACCAAAGGAACTAGTTGATGATGTCACAAGTCTTGGTTTCGAGACACGTCAACGCGCTAGAAAGGAATTGAAGGACGCTATTTCTAATTTGGACGAAATTTTAGATGATGATTTGGAACTTTAATCCCCGCTTAGTTGTATTTCGTTTAATCACTTTCTAAATGCAAATAATATTATTTGCTTTCCAAAAGTCTAAAGCCTTTGGCCACGGTTCTAAAACTCTTATTGAATTAAATGACTTTGTTATTGGCATCGAAGGAAATCTCTCCCTTGTTAAGAGCATATGTTATTCGCTGAATACCCTTTCCTTTAGATTTCTTACCAATAATTTCTATGTGACCAATCTCACCTAATTGCTTGACATGAGTTCCTGCACATGGGCATAAATCTAGAGATTCTCCAATTTTTACAACCCTTAGATTATTGACAGAAGTGGGTAATAAATCCATATTTGTTCGCTCTGGAGGCATTATGTCATTTATTTCTGATCGTGTCATCTGTTGATCGCTAACAGCGTGATTTTCATCGATTAAGTCATTGGTTAGTTGGGTCAGTTGTTGTAACATTTGTTCATCGAATTTAATTGGTTTAAAATCAATTCTCGACCTCTCTGTGTGGATTTGGTTTCCTACGGTCCTCGCTGCATTAAAATTATCATATACAACTCCACTAACCAGATGTTGAGCTGTGTGCATTCTCATGTGCTCATACCTTCTCTGCCAGTCTATTTTACCAGTTATTTCGTCACCAACTTCGAGTTGATGGCCTTGGCCTAGGTGATGGAATATGTCATCCCGCCCTCTTACCTCGCTGACTTGTAATGTTCCATTGGGGCCATTTAATGTCCCAATATCCCAATTTTGACCACCACCGAGGGGATAGAATAGAGTTCTATCAAGAACTACTTTATCCTCTTCAGCAATAATAACCTGGGCAGTAAAATTGGTCAAATAGCCCGCTTCTATGCTTTCAAGGAATAGTTTCTCACTGCCCATGACTATGGCCAAGTAGTGATAATTGATGATGTTTTTTCTATATCAATGTGCAAGATCTTCAACTAGGTTTGCATTAGCTTCAATAGTTGTATCGATAACAATAGATGGGGTTTTCCACGCATTTTTCAGAGCTACTGTTGAAGACCAAAGGGCAGAAATAAATCCGACTTCCTCATATTCCCAGCCACGTTCTTCTGCATATTGTTTGACCATTGGCGCTGCCTTTGGTAAGTTAAAATGTGATAATGCAGGAAGGAGGTGGTGCTCTATTTGATAATCCAATCCAACGAAAAAGAAAGAACCAATTGGCCCGAATTTTATACGCCGTGCTGTTTCTATTTGTAGGCGCCAATTCTTGTCATACTCAACTACAATCGGCCTTCCAGCGTGACCGACAATGAAAATCCCTGTTAGCATTGTTCCCACTAAAGCCCACAATAATACGTAAAATCCAACTACGGTTTGCCAAGGCAATCCAAGTTGTATTGGTAGAATTAACCATAAGTAAAAGTGTAGTAAAACAAGCCCTGAGTCGGCAAGCCAAATCTTAGAAAATCTGTGAGTCTTTTTAGAAATAAATGGATGACTAATTAGATACCAAATTCCATCCCAGCGTAGCAAATGCCCAACCAGAAGTGATATTGGCCAAAATATCCATGCTTGGATATATCTTTGGAACATTTTTCTAATCGGACCACTTGAATCGTATTCTTCCTTGGTAAAGGTAAGGGGCCATGCGTAAATATCTGGATCTTTGTCAATAACATTGGGGTTGGCGTGATGTTTGATATTGTGCTTTACACGCCAATACTCCATAGACATACCAGAGAATAAAGGGAATGCTAATCCAGCAAGACTTAGATTTCCCCATTTAGAATTACAAGCAGATGAATGTACTCCCTCATGCGCTGTCATGGCTAGTGTTGTAGCAAATAATGCTGTAATTGGTAAAAGAATTAATCCCTGAATTAATGTGATTTGGGTATGGGCGTAAATTAGCCCGCCCACTATTATGAAAAGAAAAATTACTTTTGACCATGATTTGCCTGCAGGTTTTGCAAGTAATCCAGCGGCGTGAAGTTTGCGGCGAAGGTCTGCCATCGGGTGTTCGGCCATCTGAAATCAACTCAGTAAGGAAAATCCTCACTACTTTGGCCCAAACTATGGGGGTTTTCAACATAGTGGCAAGTTGGTGCAGTAAAATCAGTGATTAAGTGACTCAAATAATGATTCGGCATAAACGATGCTATTGTCAATACTCATCTCTTCAAGGGCTTTTGGTATTGTGTTTTGCATCTGTTCTATCCAACCTGTTTTCGGCTGCCATGTTGGTTTTTGATCATACCAAAATTCACATAATCCATCATCGCGCATTAATTGAAGTTTAGGTTCTACTGTCGTATTTTGTTGCTCGCTAGAAAGTGCAATGCCACCCCAATGGTGGAAACTTTGCCTTGACGCATATTGAACAGGTGAATCTATCATAGTGTGTTGTAATTTACCTGGTGCTGGTGCTGTATATTCTGTTAAATCGAACATTTTGTCGCAAATTATTATTCCATCTCTAGTATTATTGCCACCAATTGTGGAGATTGTTGTTTGTTGTGAGGATTCCTCGACTTTGGTAACTCTGCATCTTAGTAATATTCGAACTCCTAGTTGAGCTGCTTTAATTGTTAAGATTTTGAATAACCATTCTCCGCGTAAAGCAAATCCATTTGGGTTTTGTAAAAATTTCAGATGTGCTATTTCTTCATCATCTAAATATTTCTCTAAGCTTTCACGTCTTTCTACCCAACCTGGTATTGCACAAGGAAAACCAATTTCAGGATGAATGTCAATAAGTGTAACATTGTGTTGTTTACCACATAGAATAGATAGGATCAAGCCTTCGATACTACCACCAACAATCACTATATTAGACATTTAATTGCACCCCTTCTGGTTTTATGCTTAAAGCAAAAACAGGGCATGAGGGGATACATAGTTCACAATGTGTGCATTTTTCTTCTTCGACGACAACCAATCTATCCTTCAATTCAATTATGTTGATTGGACATAGCGCGATGCACGCAGCGCAACCATAACATAAATCTTCATCGATGATGAAAAGATGGTCTGCTATGCGTGCCATTACATCTTGCCAGATGATTACTATAGATGGTTTCTTTGTCCAGTGGTAATTTGAATTATTAGTTTTGAAGGATAAATTATGATTGCGTAAAATAAGTTGCCGATGACCATTGCAGAGAAAATAATAAAATAGAAATGTAGAATTATAGAGAATAAATAATAATAATAAATGATTGCAATGGAATAACAAAAATTGAGAAAGATGGAAGAAAGGGATTATGTTACCACACCCCTTGGTTTCCTATGGAGATGTTTATTGATCTTCAACGAAAGTAAGGTAGATATGATGATTGTAGATAACGAAAGTAAGGATTGAAAGATATGGTCGCGAGAGGTTATTGAAGTTATAGATTAAAGATGAATGGAAAAATTATTTACAAATTAAAAAAAACTGTTACAGTGGAAATTAAGGGGTCCGTGCTCAAACAGATTATACCACAGGTTCTTTTGACATTAACATCAGGGTTGTTTGATTGATATGGTGTTATATGCTCCGGGAAGAACTTCTTCATATCCTGAAAATCCTCCTGAAAAGGGATTGAGATACCACTACTTAGGTGGTGGAAATGAAGTTGGCAACGTTGGGATTATGCTTGAAGATGCCAAATCAACTAGACTATTATTGGATTACGGATTAGCTCCAACCAATCCTCCACGCTATCCTTCAGAAGCACCTATGGTTAAAGATGCAATAATTACTCATTCTCATATCGATCATCTTGGAATGGCTCCTTGGTTATGTGCTAATCACCGAACCAAATTACACGGCACTGCTTTGACAGCAGAAATATCTAATTTGATGTGGCATGATTGTTACAAAGTAAGTTCGATAGAAAAATATCCATTGGCTTGGGATAAAAGAGATATTGATACAGCATTAGAATCTTGGCAAATTCACGATTACGATAAAAAATGGCAGCATGAGGATTGGCAATTATCTTTACATAAAGCAGGTCATATTCCTGGCGCAGCAATGCTGGAAATAGAAACTCCGAACCGCAAGGTACTGATGACGGGGGATTTTGATACTAG
>Ga0307986_10000159_pt1 | contig 49545 bp, 49 predicted proteins | sample EllFjometageno82_FD_203170 | JGI IMG/M metagenome (GOLD analysis project Ga0307986, IMG submission 203170) | Marine microbial communities from Ellis Fjord, Antarctic Ocean - #82 | ecosystem: Environmental > Aquatic > Marine > Unclassified | place: Southern Ocean | collected 2014-10-09 | reverse complement strand
TAATTCTAGAGCTCTTTCATGGCCCAACCGCTGCCTTTAAAGATTTTGGATTGCAGCTAGCAGCAGCATTTTTTAATGATATTTTAGAAAAAGAAGATAAAACTGCAATTGTTTTGGGCGCTACATCTGGAGACACTGGCTCTGCTGCCATCGATGCCTGTAAAAAATATGCCAGAATTAAGAGTTTTATTTTACTGCCTAACGGCAATATGTCAGAGGTCCAAAGAAGACAAATGACCACGGTTGATCAGCCCAATGTTTTTACCCTAAGAGTGAATGGAACATTTGATGATTGCCAGGGCATTGTCAAATCAGCCTTCACGGATAGAGATTTCATGCATGATGGTCAGTATCTTCTTGCCGTAAACTCTATTAATTGGGTGAGAATTATTGGTCAAATTTGTTATTACTTTTATACCTATGCTCAACTTAAAGACGAGCATTCAAAACTAAATTTTTCGGTACCCACAGGAAATTTTGGAAATGTCTTTGCATGCTATTCAGCGTTCAAGATGGGATTGCCTCTTGAGAAAATTATTGTTGCCGTGAATGAGAATGATATTTTATATCGATTTTTTAAAGACAATCAATATGCTCGACAGATGGTTGAGGAGACCATTTCTCCCAGCATGGATATTAGCATCGCTAGTAATTTTGAGAGACTCATTTACGACTTCTACTCCCAGAGAGATTCTAAAGTGTGTAATGATTTATTTAGTGATTTTCCCTCTTCTTCAATCAGCCTTAATGAGGATGTTTGGCAAAAATCAAAGAGTCTCTTTATGAGCGCAAGAGTGAATGATGCTGAAACATTAACAACTATGAGCGAAGCTTTTCATGACTTCCAATATATTCTGGATCCCCATACAGCGGTGGCCTTTAAAGCTGCTCAAGAGTCTCAAGGCTCAGTTGATGGGCCCATCATTGTTCTTTCTACGGCTCATCCAGCAAAGTTCCCTAAAACATTAGAAACAGTTGGCCTGACTGCCTCTAATATTCCTCAGTCTTTAAGTAGCGTCATGGATAAGCAGGAGTTTTCATTTTCATGCGAAGCCGATCAGACGGCTATTATCAATTACATCAAAGAGAAGAATTTATAAACTACCAACTTTCGTTGTAAAATTAAATATATCTTATATTCAATCGCATGGAATCAACAGAAATTAAATCAACGCTTCAGGACCTTCACCTTCGCTTGAATGAGCTTAGGGGGTATCTTTGACGTTGATCAAAAAAAGGCTGAGCTCGCCGAAATTCAAGCCACTCTTGCAGAAGAGGCAACTTGGGCTGATTTAGATCTATCCCAGAGGCTCAATAAAAATAAAACTGTTCTAGAGAAATTTCTCCAAGCTTTTGATGTTACTGAGCTGAGCCTCAGCGACAACATTGAATTGCTTGAAATGGCATTTGAAGAAGAGGATGATCAGTCGGTGGAAGAGATAGGGAGGGAGGCTTCTAATCTTATTGCAGCAATAGAGGATTTAGAATTCAACCGAATGTTCTCTAATCCAATGGATCCTAACTCTGCTTTTTTGGACATTCAATCTGGCTCAGGAGGCACGGAGGCTCAAGATTGGGCGGATATGCTCTTTCGCATGTATTCCAGATGGGCAGAAAAACATGATTTTAAAGTTTCAGTGATCGAGCATTCACCCGGAGAAGTTGCAGGCATTAAATCAGTGTCCTTATTAATTCAGGGTAGCTACGCTTACGGTTGGTTAAGAACTGAAACAGGGGTACATCGCCTTGTAAGAAAGTCACCCTTTGACTCTGGCAGTAGAAGGCATACCTCCTTTGCATCTGTCTTTATTTCTCCAGAAATTGATGAATCAATTGAGGTCGAGTTAAATCCAGCAGACGTGAGAATCGATACCTATAGGGCGTCAGGTGCTGGAGGTCAGCATGTAAACAAAACAGATTCAGCTGTGCGCCTCACTCACACTCCCACAGGCACAGTGGTGCAGTGCCAAAGCGATAGATCCCAGCATAAAAATAAAGATAATGCATTCAAGCAACTGAAATCAAAGCTTTATGAGCTAGAATTACAAAAACAAAAAGATGAGCAGCAAATATTGGAAGAGAGTAAGTCCGATATTGGTTGGGGCAGCCAAATTCGTTCATATGTTCTAGATCAATCTCGGATTAAGGACCTCAGAACAAATGTAGAGAGCGGCAATATTTCTTCCATCCTAGATGGGGATATAGATCTTTTTATTAAAGCCAGCCTAACCCAGGGAGTATAGATGACTGATTCAAACATAGGCGGTGAAGCCTCAATTCTACAAGAAAGACGCAGAAAGTTAGAAGAACTGCGAGCAGAGAATAAAGCCTACATTAATGATTTTATTCCTACTGAGCATGCGCTTGATCTGCATGAGCTGCACGGCCATTTACCCAAAGAAGATTTGGAAACCGCGAAGATACACAACCTTGCCCTGGCAGGCAGAATAGTCTTGAAACGAGTGATGGGCAATGCCAGCTTCATTACTATCCGTGACGGCTCTGGCGATATTCAGATTTATGTCAGTAAAAACAATATTGACGTTGATCTGTATAAGAATTTTAAGACTTGGGATTTGGGCGATATTATTGGAACAACCGGCAATCTTTTTAAAACGAAAACCGAAGAACTGACCCTGGAAGCTCATTCTATTGTATTAATTACTAAGGCCTTGAGACCTATGCCAGAAAAACATAAAGGGCTGGCAGATATTGAGACCAGATACCGTCAAAGATACATCGATTTGATGAGCAACCCTGACTCAAAAAAAATTTTTGTTAAGCGCTCTAATATTGTGACATCGGTTCGACAGACCATGATTAAGGATGGTTTTCTAGAGGTTGAAACACCCATGATGCATTCCATCCCTGGAGGAGCTGTAGCCAAGCCTTTTGTGACCCATCATAACGCCTTGGATAGAGAGCTTTTTCTAAGAATAGCCCCTGAACTACATTTAAAAAGATTGCTTGTTGGCGGCTTTGAAAAGGTTTTTGAGATTAACCGAAGCTTCAGGAATGAAGGCCTTTCAACACGCCATAACCCTGAATTTACCATGCTTGAATTTTATGCAGCTTTTGCAACGTTTCAAGGCACAATCGATTTTACAACCAGGATTATTCAATCAGCGTCAGAGGCGATTGGTAATAGCGCTCAAATAGAATGGGATGGAGATCAAATTGATTTAACTTCCTTTCATACAAAAACTCTTGCAAAACTTGTGCTCGCAGAAAATGCAGGCCTATCTAGTGGAGATCTCAGTAACATTGAAAAATTACGTACATATTCGTCAGCTCAGAAGATTTCGTACAAAGATTCCTGGGGCGCAGGAAAAATATTGCTTGAGATCTTTGAAAAAACAGTTGAACCCAAACTTATTCAGCCAACCTTTGTAACAGAGTATCCCGTAGAGGTGTCTCCTCTATCTAGGCGTAACAATGAAGACCCATCTATCGCAGATAGATTTGAGCTTTTTATAGGGGGCAAAGAAATTGCAAATGGATTTTGTGAGCTAAATGATCCTGATGATCAAGCAGAACGATTCCGCGATCAAGTCAAAGCCAAGGCTGATGGAGATGATGAGGCCATGGGTTTTGATGAGGACTACATCACAGCCCTAGAGCATGGTATGCCGCCAGCTGTAGGTGTTGGAGTTGGGATCGATCGATTGGTAATGATGTTAACAAATCAGAGCTCAATTAGAGACGTTCTTTTGTTTCCTCAACTCAAATCATGATTAGTCTTTTATGAACTTCACCTTGCTTCTTACCATCGGAGCACCTCTCGCTATAATTGCATTTATTATTTATTCAGATAAATTTAAAGAACCATTAGATTTAATTCTGAAGACTTTTTTTGTAGGTATATTTTTATGCATTCCTGCTGGTGAATTAAACTCTTGGCTTATCCAATCCCCAGACCAGGCATACTTTGCGGGGCTTACTGAGGAGAGCCTTAAATTTCTTGTTTTATATTTCTACATTAGACCGAAAACAGCTTTTAACGAGCCAATGGATGCAATTGTCTACGGGACCATAGTCTCACTTGGATTTGCGACGCTAGAAAACCTTTCATATGTCTATTCAGGCAGCCAAGAAGTAGATTCTTTGACTATTGCAATCATGCGATCGATTAGTGCAATACCATTGCATGCTACCTGTGGAATTATCATGGGGTACTTTTTTGGTCTGTATGCTTTTCTGGGTTCAAAATCATCCTTGATTAAAAGCCTGATAATACCAATCTCAATTCATGCTACTTATAACTATCTAATTGAGTTTGGTTTTTTGTGGTTTTATTTTTTGTTTGCCGCCATGCTTTACGCACGATCTCTTCATAAAAAAGTTTCAGATTTGCAGCTAACTAAATCAATGGAACAAGAAACTAAGGCTATGTAATTTCCTTACCATCTAAACTTTTCAAAGTTTTCTGGGTTAGCCCAACCATCGGAATTATTCCATCCTCGTTTTTTATTGTACGTTTGAAGATTGTAGGAATATATTTTTTTAAAAGATATTTCTGGATCAAATGCAAAGCCAAGCTCTAGAAAAGATTGATGGTCTTTATCATCTACAGATTCTCTAATGACTAATATTTTTTGAGCCACAGAATTTTTAACGAGCCCAAGTTGAGTTTTAGAAACTTCGACATCTTCAAGAACAATACACATATCAAAAGTTTCTTGTAAATTAACATCCCCGGTTGGAATAACCATGAGTCGTTCCAGTGAATCTTCAAGCTTTTCTATCAAAGAACTAAGATTCATAGATGATAAAATAAGCACTGATTTAGTGCCCTCGGAACGAATTAGTTCTGCAAGGAATTGATCTGGCCCTTGTTTTTTCATTTATCTCAGTAAATCTTCCACAGCCGCTCTTTCATCTAACAGTTCATTTGTTGAGATTTTAATTTTTTCTTTTGCAAAATCTGATAAGACAATGTCTTTGACGATCTCAATACTACCGTCTTCAAGAGTTCTCAAAGGCATACCGCAAATAATGCCATCAGGTAAGCCGTAGCTTCCATCAGTCATGACCGCAGCACTAAAGCAGTCACCTGCAGCGGTAGGGTTTTCACATGCTACAACAGTATCCAAGGCTGCTTTGGCAGCAGAAGTCGCTGAGGAGGCTCCTCTAGAATCAATCACAGCTTTGCCTCGCTGTTGCACAGTGGGTAAAAACTCGCTATTAATCCAATCCATATCTTTAATTAAATCTTTTCCAGACTGCCTATTGCAGGCCATGTTTTCGAAATCAGGGTACATGGTAGGGCTGTGATTGCCCCATATGATCATCTTGGTGATAGCTGCGATTCCTGTTCCGATTTTCTTAGAAAGAACAGACTGAGCTCTGCTTGAATCCAACATGGTCATGGCCATCCATAACTGAGATTCATTATTTGCTGCATGTCTTCCAATTAATGCGTTGGTGTTCGCCGGATTGCCTACGACCAATATTTTTGCATTTGGCTTGCCATGCTCTCCAATGGCTTTGCCTTGGCCCACAAAAATACCACCGTTGATTTGCAATAAATCAGCACGCTCTTCAATTTTCTTGCCGTTATAGACAATACCGCGAGGAATACTGCCAACCAACAAAAACCAATCCGCATCTTTTGCTGCTTTTTCAAAATCTGATGTGTAGTTAACATTCCCCATATTTGGGAAATTGGAGTCTTCCAATTCCATGACCAACCCTTCTAATTTTTCAACCACTTGAGGAATTTCAACAAGCTCAAGATCAACGATCTTATCTCCAAAGGTATGACCATCAACGAGCCGTGGAATTAAGGAATAACTTATTTGACCTGCTGCGCCTGTCACTACGACTTTAACTCTCTCTTTCATTGAAAAACCTCTTTCATTAATTTAGAAACATTATATTCCGAAACGTTAAATTAATTCTCGGACTGATGAATTTTTTAGTCTTTTTTATTGAATGCTGCCAATATTGCTGGGTTTGGCCATCAATGATGATTAGGGCTCCATGCAGTTGAGGAATCGCAAGGATCTCTTTGGATAGAATATTTTTAAATACCAGGTCGCGCTCACCTCCAAATGACAGGGCGGCTATCGTCGGATTTTTGCCTAACTCTCGCTCATCATCAGCGTGCCAGCCCATGGAGTCCTGGCCATCTCGATAATAATTCACAAGCACTGAGTTAAAGTCTAGATTACTTTGTTGGGAAATTTTTTCTTTAATCATTAATAACTCTGAGGTCCAGGGTTGTCGATTCAGCTTGTGACCAGAATAACTATAATCACAACCATCATCACCAACCCAGCACTGAAGTCTAGGGATCACAACCTCCCTGCCAAACATTTTAATTTTCATAGATTCCCAGGGGAGGGCTGCAATGAATTTGGTGAGCAACTCATTGCCTTCAACAGGCGTAAAAAATCCTTCGTGGACTCGAATTTTTAGATCGTTGTGAGCTACAATTTCATTCAGCATAAAAGAGTTAGTATAAATATGTTTCTATTAAATCCAATCACATAAACTTCATGAGCAAAGTCATTATTATCGGGGGAGGTCATGCAGGAGCTAATGTAGCATTTAGCCTTCGCAAGGATGGTTATGAAGGCGAGATTGATATTCTCTCCAATGAAGACTTTTTGCCCTACCATCGACCCCCGCTCTCGAAAGAATTTTTAAAGAAAAATATTGAGACTGAAAAACTTTTTTTTAAGCCTGATAGCTTTTATCAAGAACAAAACATAACTTTTCATCCCGATGCTTCAGTTATCTCTATCGACACAGCAGCCAAAGAAATTAAGACTCACAGCTCACAATTTGTATTTGATTACCTAGTTTTTGCAACGGGCGGCTCTCCCAGACTGCTTCCCATGACTAATGCAGATGCAAAGAACTTATTTTATCTTCGCAAGATCGAAAATGTTTTAGAGATTCATTCTCAACTTGATGCGATCAAAGACATTGTGCTGATCGGAGGTGGCTACATTGGTCTAGAGGTTGCTTCTGCAATGACAGAGCTTGGAGTCAATGTAACAATTCTTGAAGCTGAAGAGCGTATTTTAAAGAGGGTAACCAGCCCTGAGCTGTCTGCTTTCTATCAATCTGTTCATGAGGCCAAAGGAGTTAAAGTAATCTGTAACGTCAGAGTCAGCGGCTTGCTTGCAGAGAACCAAACTATCAATTGCGTTGAATTAGAATCTGGAGAAAAAATTCCTACAGATGCAGTCTTGGTTGGCATTGGGGCGATCCCAAATACACAGCTTGCTGAAGATGCTGGTTTGGATTGCAACAACGGCATTACAACAGATCAATATTGCAGGACAGCTAATCCACATATTCTTGCTGCAGGGGACTGCGCTAACTCATTTAACACTTTATTGAATCAAAACATTCGATTAGAGAGCGTTCCCAATGCTCTGTCTCAGGCAAAAGTGGTTGCTTCATCTATTGTTGGCAACGAGCTTTATAACAAAGAATTACCATGGTTCTGGTCAGACCAATACGATCTAAAGCTCCAGATGGCAGGCCTATCTGCTGGGTATGATGAAAGCATTATTCTTGGTGACATAGAGGCAGCTGAATTTATCGTTTGTTATGGCAAAGCCGGGTACCTTGCTGCTGTTGATGGTGTCAATCAATCCAAGCAGTTCATGCTCTTCAAGCGCGCTCTCAGCAATGGTTTTAAGCTTGAGATGAGCCTGATAAAAAATAAAGATTTTCAACCAGAGAGCATTTTTTCTGGCTCAAATTAGTTAAACTACACACCTGACAAGGAGATAATTATGACCATAAGATTTGATGACAAAGTAGTAATCGTAACTGGCGCTGGCGGCGGGCTTGGCAAGCAGCATGCTTTAGAGTTTGCGCGAAGAGGAGCAAAGGTAGTAGTGAATGATCTAGGTGGTTCATTAGATGGTTCAGGCGGAGCGAGCGATGCAGCAAATGCAGTTGTAGAAGAAATCAAAGCAGAGGGTGGAGACGCCATTGCCAATGGTTCAAGCGTATCTGATAGAGCCGGCGTTGCTAAAATGGTTGCCGAGACCATGGAGAAATGGGGCCGCATTGATATTCTTGTAAATAATGCAGGAATCTTGAGAGATAAAAGTTTTCATAAAATGACCCTAGAAGAATGGGATATGGTCTTGGATGTGCATCTTCAAGGCAGCGTTAATACAACTCACGCTATCTATCCGATTATGCGAGAGCAGGGCTATGGGCGAATTATTCACACCAGTTCATCTAGTGGTTTGTTTGGTAATTTTGGGCAAGCGAACTATAGCGCGGCAAAGATGGGCTTAATTGGCTTAATGAATACTCTAAAAATTGAAGGCCAAAAGAATAATGTTTTCTCTAGTGCTATTTTGCCAGTGGCATTCACAAGGATGACTGAAAACTTACTTCCAAAAGAGGGGATTGGAGAGAGATTGCTACCTGAGTTTGTTACACCTGCGGTTATCTATCTTGCAAGTGAAGATGCTCCTAACGGTGTAATGATTGGGGCTGGAGCTGGAGTGTTTACTAGAGTGCTTATTCACGAAACTATGGGCGTTGCTTTTGGAACTGGTGAGGATATGACGCCTGAAAATATTGCAGCTAACTGGGACAAGATTTCAGATATGGAAGACGCTAGAGCCATCTACCAAGGTGGCGAGCAAACCATTAAGATTTTTGAGCAAGCCGATAAAGGTAAATAAGTTAGGCTGTAAAACTTTCTCTGCTAGACATTAAATCCGTGTGCCGTTGAAGCTCTGGATAATCCAATAGCTCTAAGCGATTTAATTTCAAAAAGAAATCAGTGGTGGTGATCATCTGAATATCAGCAAAGGTGTATCTATCCCCAGCCACAAACTGACTCTCAGCTAACACCCCATTAAAGTATTTCAGAGATTTTATAGCTATTTTTTTCTGTGACTCCCCGTATTCTGCATTTTGATTTTCCATGCCAGCCATTGCAGGATGAAGGTGTCTAAAACCCATAGCTAAAGGGATCATTAATTCGTTGTAAACCCTGCACTGCCACATCTCAATTGAAGCAATTTCCATGGGACTCTCACCAAATAAGTTAGGCTCTGGATATAGTGACTCTAGGTATCTGCAGATTGCAGTTGATTCCATGATGACGGTGCCATCATCAAGCTGCAGAGCAGGAATTCTTGAGTTTGGAGCTATGGCTTTGTACTCAGGAGTTTTATGCTCACCTTGCATGAGATCAATTTTAATAATCTCTATGTCGGCAATGTTCTTTTCAACAAGAAATATTCGTACTTTTCTAGGGCTATTAGCAGCAGGGTTATCGTATAACTTCATTTTTTGAGTCCAACTTATTAATTAGATTAAATTTTAAGCTGAATTAGACCTTATGCAAAGAGTCCTGCGCTATAACCAGAGGCCCAGGCCCATTGAAAATTATAGCCACCCAGATGTCCGGTCACATCCACGACTTCTCCGATAAAAAATAATCCAGGGTGATCTTTGGCTTCCATAGTTTTTGAATCCAGAACATCTGTATCCACACCGCCTAAAGTGACTTCAGCAGTTCTGTAACCTTCTGTAGAAGAGGGCTTAAGACTCCATCGATTGAGGTGAGCCCCAATCGTTTTTAGCTCGCTGTTACTAATTTCGCAAAGAGCATGATTTTTATGCGATGGCCACCATAAAGTCTCTAACTGCAGCACCAAAGCTTTTGGTAGAAAAGTATTGAGATATTTTTTAAGGGTTAATTTAGTCTGCTTGATTTTCTCCTCTATCAAGACTTCTTGTGCGTTAAAGTCCGGCAAAAGATTGATATGAATCTCATCCCCAGGCTTCCAATAGTTAGAAATTTGTAGCACCACAGGCCCGCTTAAGCCTCTGTGGGTAAATAATATTGATTCTTCAAATGTTTTATTATTGCTTGAGATCGCCACTGGCGTTGATAACCCAGATAATTGTTCGCACAGGTCTTTAATTTCATCTGAAAACATAAAAGGTACCAAGCTTGCTTGTCGAGTAATGAGAGGGAGCTTTAATTCCTTCGCCAGTTCATACCCATACCCACTGCCACCTAATGTTGGAATAGATAATGCCCCAGTCGCTATGACCAACGACTCACAAGAAATATTCTTCTGGTCTCGCTCATCCAGTACCAGCTCAAATCTTTGTTCTGAGGAATTCTGAGCCTGTTTAAAGACTTTTTGAATATCGATGCTAGTACGAAGCTCAACTCCGAGATCGCTGCACTGAGTCAGCAGCATCTGAAGAATATCTTTTGATGAGTTGACGCAAAATAATTGATGATGTTTCTTCTCTTCGTACTCTATGCCATGAGCCTCAACCATCGAAATGAAATCTTCTGGCGTATAAGCTTTTAATGCAGATTTACAAAAATGAGGGTTATTGGAGAGGAAATGCTCAGCTTCAACGTAGAGGTTGGTGAAGTTACAGCGCCCACCTCCAGACATGAGGATCTTCTTTCCAGCTTTATTGGATTTTTCTAGCACTAAGACAGACTTATCTCTTTTGGCTGCAGTGATTGCACACATTAAGCCTGCGGCGCCTGCGCCAAGGATAACAACATCAAACTGATCTTTTATCGCATTCATGATATGAGCTATTTTTTACCAGTTAAGACTAAAGTGCCTGCCCAATCTTTGTGTTGGTTTGACCGCCATGCTCTAACTTCCCGCAAGCCTGCCATTTCAAAAATTTGAATCCATTCAGACTCCTTTAACATCAGCATTGGGGTCCCTACTTTTTCTTGCCAGGCGTGAGAGCCATTGTTTTCATAATATAGGTCTATGCCAACTATGAGCCTCCCATCTTTGTTTAGCCAAGAGTCCGAAATTCGTTGAATAATTTCTACTGGGTTTTCTAAATAATATAGAACTTCCATGGAGTGGATTAAGTCATAGGTATTTTCTGACTGGAAGGAGTTGAGATCAGCATGAATATATTCCTCATTACCACCTCTAGAGTTCGCATTTGCAATCATTTGAGTTGCACCATCAATGCCAACTGCTTTATTACACAAACTATGTTTTACAACATCCCTGACAACCCATCCATTGCCGCACCCTACATCTAGAAAACTAAAATTTTTGTCTATTTCAGATCTTTCTTTTAGAGCAAAAGCAAGCATCTCATTAACAGACAGGGCATGACCTTCTTGCATCCCTATGTCTTTGCCTGTTTGTGCCCATTCCCCAAAAACATCTGTTGCTTTTCGCATATTTGTTACCCTCGATAGTGGCTATCAGTTTGCAAAAGAGCATCTTTGGAGAGGATAAATCCTCCCCTAGCTCTAAATCGCTTTCTCCCAAAATAAAGGCTTGCCCATAAGTGAATTAAGTTTATAACCTGAGAAACCAAATTTCTTATAGGAACTTTTAGCAACTTTATTTCCCTCTAAAACTTCCAGTGTTATTTTGCAGCAACTCTTTCTCTTGGCTATTTCCTCTACTGCCGCCATCATCAGCTGACTAATTCCGAGGCCTCTAAAATGAGCTGCGACTACAACATCATGAATATTAATTAAAGGTTTGCACTGGAAGGTTGAGAATGCCTCAAAGCAATTTATTAATCCCGCAGGTTTTCTATCAACATAACAGAGGACGCTAAAAGCCTGAGGAAGATCTGATAATTCCTGAACCAAATTATCTTTAACATGATCGGATAAAAGAGTTCCACCTCCCATTGGACCAATTGAATAGCATTCTAAAAGATAAACTATATCGAAACCATGACTTTTGTTTTTGTAGTCTGCCACCAATATTTCAATGTTCATTTTGTAATTATAGGACCTTTAGATTATTTCTACTCAGTGGCTACAATATGTCTATCCCTAACGCTTAGGCATAGGTGCTTCGACCATACGGGCTCTGGTGATTTCGAGGCCCGCCAGTAGTTTGTTGCGCAAGTCTCGCGGATCAATGATTTCATCATAACCCAATGTGTCAGCGACCTTTAACCAGCCCTCTCGCTCTACTTGCTCAAGGAGAGCCTGCTCTTCTGGGCTCATCTTGGCAGCCGCACCGCCGCCGCTGGCGGGAATGCCGCCCAGTGCAATGCCTGGAAACGCAAAACTAATCGTCTGGTTATCGAATGGGTTCATGCCCATCAAGGAACTGCCAAAGCCATAGGCTTTGCGCATAGTGACATGGAGTTTTGGTGTACTGAGCCGAGACTGTGCAGCGTACATACCCGCAGCGGCCCGAAGCGTCCCGACTTTTTCAGCTGCACTACCAGACATTACGCCCGGGTTGTCAGCAAGGAAAACCACCGGTAAGTGATAGCAGTCGGCCAGATCAATTAAATACGCCGCTTTCTCTGCCGACTCACGGGTAATTGACCCTGACATCACAGCTGGCTGATTGGCTACTATAGCAATCGGACGACCGCCCAATCGTGCGAAGCCGGTAACAATGGCAGCGCCGAAATCGGGATTAAACTCACGAAATTCATTGCGATCTACCAGCTGCCTGATAATGTCACAAACATTGTAGGCCCGCTTGCTATCGCGTGGTAGCGTGTGGAGAATACCGTCGAGCCGCCTGTATCCAGTATCGACTTCTTCGCACTCTGGTGGGTACGCCCAGCTATTGCTTGGTAAATAGGAGAGATAGTCGCGCACCATCTCCAGTGCTTCATGTTCGCTGCTGGCAATATTGTGAACCACACCACTATAGGCGTGAACGGCGGGGCCACCCAAGTCTTCTTTGCTGATAATTTCACCCAGTGCCGCAGCCACCAGCGGTGGCCCTGCGGAAAAAAGTGATCCGCCCTCTGTCATGATAACGATATCCGAGAGTAGCCCCGTGATAGCTCCGTGCCCTGCAGACGCCCCCATTACTACCGCAATGGTCGGTACCTTGCGCGACAGTGCCGCCATCTCCTGCAAATCATTGGGTGCATACGGATGCCTAAGTAAGGCATTAGTTGTTCGCTCCCCAGCTCCATCCAATAGCATCACCAGCGGTACCCGTTCGCGGTGGGCAATATTAGCCAGCCGAAGACGCTTGGCGTGGGTGCCGAGGCCGATTGATCCTCCCTGTACAGTGGCATCCTCTGAGCCCACAACCACGGGCCGACCATCGATCTTGGCCAAGCCACCCACCAGGGCGTCTGCAGGCGAAGCTGAAAGACCGCTGTGCGCTAGGGCACCAACGAGCGCGCCGATTTCGCTAAAACTATCTGCATCAACCAGCAACTCAATACGCTGCCGAGCATTCAATAGAGCTGCATCACTGCGCTTTTGCAGTTTTTCTGGCTTCCCCATCGCCTGTGCTGTCGTCACCTGTTGCTGAAAAAACTGAATCAATTCAGCCCAATCCTCTGGCAAAGTCTCGCTGGGGTCAATCATTTTTTGCTAACTCGAGATTTTGCTTTTCTGCTTCTGCCCAATCATTCGGTAAGACGCGCGCCACTACCATAAAGCTAATGATCGAGGGAATGAACAACACAGAAGTAACCGTCATGGCATAACGTATGGACTCCACCTCGCCATAATTTTCTTTAAATACATCAATCAGCCAGCCTGCAAACGTCGGCCCACCCCCTAATGCAATCATATTTAAAATAAAGAAGAAGAGAGCGGTGGACATAGCGCGCATGCTGATGGGCGCCAGAGTTTGTGCAATGGCAAAACTGGGCCCTAGGTAAACGCCTAAAAAAAGTAAAAACAAGGTCGAAAATACAAGATTCATTTCTATTGAAGTTGACCACCAGGCACCCATGCCTATTGGAAGACATAGAGCAATTGATATTGCTGGCAACCACCCGTATGCACGGATATCTTTCTTGCCCCATTTATCAGCCAGCCTTGCTCCAAAGAAGGCGCCACCGGCATAAGTTGTCCCATTCATCACGCCCAAAATAATTACCAGGGTTTTGAAATCATAGCTTGGATCTAAAGCCACTAAGTATTTTGTATGGAAAGCTGATGTTGCATAGGACACAAAGGACCCAAAGGCAATTCCGAGGCACATGGCCCACCAGGCTGGAATTTTCAGCAGAGCTTTTAATGATTCCATGAATGGCGGCTTCTCAATCTTTGTTTGGTCATTGAATTCCATGGCCCCTCGCGTAGGCTCACGCAGTGTCAATTTAACAATGGCAGCTAAGACTATTCCGGTGAGACCAAGAAAAATAAAAATCCTTCTCCAGTTAACCTCTTCGCCAGATGCGCCCATTAACATAGCTGTTGCAAAGTACGCTGCCATGATTCCCAGAGGAATGCCCATAGAGTAGATGCCCAGCGCACTTGCTCTTTCTTCCTTGGGGTACATATCTGAGATAATGGAGTGAGAAGGAGGACTGCCTCCCGCTTCTCCAATTCCCACGCCCATGCGCGCAATTCCAATTTGCATAAAGTTTGTTGCTAAGCCAGTCAGGGCTGTAAAGCCACTCCAGGTTGCCAAAGCCATTGATAGGATGTTGACTCTGCTATATCGATCAGCCAGCCACGCAATAGGGATAGCCACCAAGGTATAAAAAATCGCAAAAGCCAGGCCAATCAACAAGCCTAATTCTGTGTTCGTCAATCCTAGATCTTTTTGAATAAAGGGCGCTAAAATACCTACGATTTGCCTATCAATAAAATTAAAACCGTAAACAATGGTCAGCAAAACGATTGCAAACGTTCTATAGTTTTTACTAGTTGTTTTGTTATTGACCATAATCATTTACCTTAAGCAGCATATTTCACTGAACGTTTTATCACTATTACTTAATTTACTTTAACTTAAATATTAATTTTTTAAATACCTTGAATGCAACAAGATAAGCAATGCAAACATATACACCCATTGTGAATTGGTGCTTAATCATTGTTGTTAAGCTTGCAAGATTAACCTGCGATTCAGAGAGGTCTGGAAATTGATTGAGCATGATGCAGAATTGAATATTTTCTAAAAGATCTACGCTTGCCAACATCATGGGAACCACAACAAGCCATCTCAGAATATTGCTCTCCACCAATCTAATAATCATACCGACAAAGAAACAGGAGTAACTTATCGGAAATAAAAGGTCCAAGGTAACACTGGCCCAAGCATACAATCGGCGACCATCTGCCCCATAGATATCCAGTTTCGCCTGGACTTCATCCATTGAATAGGAAGGCATTAGATCTAATATTCCCGCCCCAAGAGATCTTTCCAATGCTCCAAAAAAAATTAGACACAGCAGCATTCCAGCAAGTGATTTCACCAAATTCTTCCCTTTGCTTAAGGCATCTAACCAATCACTCATCTTTGAACTTTTCTTGCTCTTGAGATTTTTTATTCTTGTAGTAACCCCTAAAGGCTATATAGGTTTGAATAAGATTGGCAATGACAAAAGCAGGTAAATCAACAAGAAGAAAGACCAGGGCTCCAGAAAATCTACTGATGCCGGTGAGAATATATCCATTGAGTCTCGTTTCATGCTTTACAGAGCTCACAAGTACCAGACTAAGGATGCTTAATACCAAGATGAACCATTGGCCGTATTGTAGAAAATGTTCAATCATGGAGAGACGACCCTCTTGGCGAGGGCATCTTGCTGCAAGCTAGGCTTGCAGGCTGAGTAATGGGTGTGAAGACTTTACTCCCAGTTAAGGGCTCCGCCGGTTTGATACTCAATCACGCGAGTCTCAAAGAAGTTCTTTTCTTTTCTTAGATCCATAATCTCTGACATCCACGGAAAAGGGTTGGTTGCACCTTTGAACTCTTCCTCTAGACCAATTTGAGTTAATCGTCTGTTTGCAATGAATTGTAAGTATTCTTCCATCATGGAGGCATTCATTCCTAGGACGCCTCTTGGCATAGTAGCTCTTGCATACATGATCTCTAACTCAGTTCCCTCTAATATCATTTGCGCAGCCTCATGCTTCATTTCATCGTCCCATAAGTGAGGGTTTTCAATTTTAATTTGATTGATGACATCAATTCCAAAATTTACATGCATGGATTCATCTCTCAGGATGTACTGAAATTGTTCAGCCGTTCCTGTCATCTTGTTGCGCCTTCCCATGGATAGGATTTGAGTGAAGCCACAGTAGAAGAAGATGCCTTCAAGCACACAATAAAAGGCGATCAGGTTTCTGAGTAGCTCCTTGTCAGTTTCCGGCGTTCCAGTTTGAAACGTTGGATCGGATATTTGCTGAGTATACTTAAGACCCCAAGCTGCTTTTTTAGCCACACTAGGAATTTCTCTGTACATATTAAATATCTCACCCTCATCCATTCCAAGAGACTCAATGCAATACTGATAGGCATGGGTGTGAATTGCTTCTTCTAAACTTTGTCTGAGAATATATTGTCTGCACTCTGGATTTGTGATCAGTCTATACAGGGCAAGCACAAGATTATTGGCCACCAAGGAATCTGCAGTTGAGAAGAACCCAAGGTTTCTTTTCACAATAGTTCGCTCATCTTCAGTCAAGCCATCTTCAGATTTCCACAAAGAGATATCTGCCGTCATGTTTACTTCTTGTGGCATCCAATGATTGGCGCTGCCATCAAGATATTTTTGCCAAGCCCAGTCATATTTAAAAGGCACTAATTGGTTTAAATCAGCTTTGCAATTAATCATGGCCTTATCATCCACTTGAACTCTGCCGCCTTGCATATCATCCAGCTCTTTTATACCTGCTGATTCATCAAAATTTTCAATAGCTTTTCTTGCAAGCTCAGCTCTGGAGCCCTCTTCGACATTTGTAGGCGCTGCGGTAGGCTCTGCAGGCTCTGCTTGAGTCACTGGTTGCGCTGGCGCGAGTTCAGCTGGAGCAGCACTTTTGATAGGAGGCGCCACTTGCGCATCTTCCTTGTTGTATTCATCCCAATTTAACATTCTATTTCTCCGTTATTCGTTACTGACAAGCTTCGCAGTCAGGATCATCTAGGGAACATGCCTCTGGCACAGGAGCTGGAGCTCCAAGCTCATACGGCACTTCTGGCACGCTTTCTGCTTGTGAGCTTACAGCGTTCAAGGTTCCTTGATTGATGGTTGATTTTTCTGTTGTTGTGGCTGCAATAGATCTTAGGTAGTAGGTTGTTTTCAATCCTGAGTACCATGCCATCCTGTAAGTCAGATCTAATTTTTTACCGTTTGCATTGCCAATATATAGATTGAGAGACTGAGCTTGATCAATCCATTTCTGTCGTCTGCTCGCCGCTTCCACGATGTACTGGGGCTCAACCTCAAATGCTGTTGAGAAGAGCTTCTTGATGTCATCTGGAATTCTTGAGATTTGGGTCAAGCTGCCTTCGAAATATTTCAGATCATTGATCATCACATCATCCCATAGATTCAGAGCTTTAAGCTTCTTGACCAGATAAGGGTTAATAATTGTAAACTCACCTGAAAGGTTAGATTTTACATATAGGTTTTGATAGGTTGGCTCAATTGATTGAGTGACGCCGGTGATGTTAGAGATGGTAGCTGTTGGAGCAATGGCCATCACGTTTGAGTTTCTCATTCCATCTTGTTTAACTTTTGCTCTAAGCGTATCCCAGTCAAGAGTTTCAGATCTATCCACCTTGATAAATTCACTGCCTCTATTTTTCTCTAAAATATCAATAGAATCTTTGGGAAAAATACCCTGACTCCACAATGAACCCTCGTAAGAAGGGTAGGTGCCTCGCTCTTTTGCAAGCTCGCTTGAAGCGTGAATAGCATGGTAACTAATCACTTCCATGCTGCGATCTGCAAATTCTATCGCTTTATCAGAGCAATATGGTGCATCTTGCATGTACAAAGCATCCTGGAAGCCCATGATGCCCATACCAACGGGACGATGCTTTAGGTTTGAATTTTTTGCTGTATCAACGGAGTAGTAATTAATGTCAATAACATTATCAAGCATTCTCAATGCTATAGTTACTGTGCGTTTCACTTTTTCTTCATCCAGCACGCCGTCTTTCATGTGCTGAGGTAAGTTTACTGAGCCAAGGTTACATACAGCTATCTCGTCTTTACTAGTATTCAGCGTAATCTCTGTGCAGAGGTTAGAGGAGTGAATCACCCCGATGTGCTGTTGAGGAGATCGCAGGTTACATGCATCTTTAAAAGTGATCCAAGGATGACCTGTTTCAAATAACATGGTGAGCATTTTTCTCCACAGATCTTTTGCTGGCAGTGTTTTGTGTTGATCCATTTTTCCTTCTGCTGCTAATGCTTCATACTCTTCATAGCGCTTTTCAAAGGCAAGACCAGTTAGATCATGAAGATCTGGAGCTTCTCCAGGAGAAAAGAGCGTCCAATTAGCTCCAAGCTCAACTCTTTTCATGAATAAATCTGGAACCCAGTTTGCTGTATTCATGTCATGGGTTCTTCTTCTATCATCACCGGTGTTTTTCCTTAGATCTAGAAATTCTTCAATATCCAAATGCCAGGTCTCCAAGTAAGCACACATGGCCCCCTTTCGCTTCCCGCCTTGATTCACTGCAACAGCGGTATCATTTGCTACTTTTAAGAAAGGAACAACCCCTTGGCTTTTGCCATTTGTGCCTTTGATATATGAGCCCAGAGCCCTGACTGGAGACCAGTCATTTCCCAGTCCACCTGCCCATTTTGATAGCAGCGCATTATCTTTCATGGCACCAAATATTCCGTCTAAATCATCCGGGATGGTCGTTAGATAGCAAGAAGATAGCTGAGGCCTTAATGTGCCTGAGTTAAAGAGTGTTGGCGTTGAACTCATGTAGTCGAAGCTAGATAGTAGGCGATAGAATTCAATGGCTCTGTCTTCACGATTGTCTTCTTCAGCGGCCAGTCCCATGGCAACGCGCATAAAGAATATTTGCGGTAATTCAAAACGAGTATCCTGGTAGTGAATAAAGTATCTGTCATAAAGCGTCTGCAGACCCAGATAGGTAAACTGATAATCTCTGTCATGATCGATCGCTGCGCCTAGTTTATCTAGATCATATGTTTTCAAGTTAGGGTCAAGCATTTCAAGCTCGATGCCTTTATCAATGTATGCTTTGAATGCAGTGGGATAATGCTCTTTCATTTCTGGATGAGAACTTTCTTCTGCCACCCCAAGGAACTCTAACGCCTCACTTCTTAGCTCATCCAGCAAGATTCTTGCCGTGACAAAGCTATAGTTAGGTTCTTGTTCAACTTTTGTTCTTGCTGACATGACCAAAGAAGATTTCATGTCACTAATTGAAACGCCGTCATACAGGTTCTTCACTGCTTCCTCGAGAATTGAGTCTGCGCTCACGTCCTCAAGGTCTTCACAGGCATGGCTAACTAGCGCGGCTAGTTTGCTCATATCCAAAGGAACCTTGGAGCCATCTTTCTTGGTGACTGAGATTGCTGGCACTTTAATGTTTGTTGTCGCGGGCTCTTCTTTTTTTCTCTCGGTCGCTCTTTCATCTCTATAAAGAATATATTTTCTTGCAACGATATATTCTTGGTTACGCATCAATTGAAGCTCTACCTGATCCTGGATTTCCTCGATGTGCAAGGTTCCGCCTGAAGGCATTCTTCTGGTAAAAACCTCTTCTACCTCTTTTGTAATATCCTGAACTTTTTTATGAATTCTCTCGCTCGCCGCTGCGTTGCCTGACTCATTAGCCAAGAATGCTTTGGTGACAGCAATTTTAATTTTTTCTTCTTCAAATGAAACAACCTTGCCGTTTCTTTTGATCACGCGTAGTTTTCCTGGCGCAGTGATGCTCAAATCTTCTGATGGATTTTGTACCGCCTTTTGTTGCTCTGAACCCTCTTGAGTATTACCTAACTCCTGTAATGCCATGTTCTACCTCTATTTTCTAGTTTCTTTCTTTGGTTTTATTGTAATAATGTACCAAGGGGTGGGGCCAAATCTTCTTATTCTTGAATCTTTTAAACCAATGACAATATTCTTACATTGTGGATAAATAATCAAGTAAAAACACAATATATTGTGAATTCTTTTTAAATATTCACTACATGCTGTATAAATGGTGTTGAAGTCTTGTTAGGAAGAAGTGTATAAATTGTGGATAAACCCAATTTTTAAGGAGCGCATATGTCATATTTATTAGCTATAGATCAAGGTACAACCAGCACTAGATGCGTGGTGTACGATCAAGAGTTAAATATTGTTAACTCTGCTCAACAAGAGTACCCATTAATCTATCCCGACGATGGTTGGGTGGAAGTAAATCCAACTGAGCTTCTTGCCTCTGTTTACCAGACCCTAGATCCAATGCTGGATCTTTCGCTTGAAATTGTTTGCGCCGGCATTACCAACCAAAGGGAAACAACCTTGGTATGGGATGCTCAATCCGGCGAGTCTATTTTTAATGGAATTGTTTGGCAGGACAGAAGAACAGCTACCCATTGCAATGCATTAAAAGATCAAGGTCTGGAATCAGTGATTCAAGCAAAAACTGGTCTTTTATTAGATCCTTATTTTTCTGCAAGTAAAATCTCTTGGATTTTAAATAATGTTGAGGGTGCAAGGGCTTGCGCTCAGGCAGGAAATTTACGTTTTGGAACCGTGGATAGCTTTTTACTCTGGCATCTTTCTGGAGGTGAATTTCACAAGACCGATGTAACCAATGCATCTAGAACTAGTTTGTTTAATATTCATACCTTGCAATGGGATGACGAACTATTAGAAATATTTGATGTGCCTTTATCCATGCTGCCGGAGGTTTGCAGCTCTGATACTCATTTTGGTTCTTTCTGCCGGATGGACCAGACGATTCCAATTACCGGCATGATTGGTGATCAGCAAAGCGCGCTAGTTGGGCAAAACTGCTTTGATAGAGGAGAAATGAAGGCCACATTTGGGACAGGGTGCTTTTTAATGGTTAACTCTGGATTAAAGCCTCAAAGTTCTAACTCTGGATTGCTAAGCACTATTGGGTATCAACTCTCTGGAGATGTTCATTATGCGCTAGAGGGGAGTATTTTTTCTGCAGGTACCATCATTCAATGGTTAAGGGATAATATGCAGTTTTTTAAAAACTCAAAATCGAGCATTGAGCTTTTATCTAGCTCGGGGCAATCAAATGGCACGCTGTTTGTACCTGCATTTACTGGTATTGGTGCACCTCACTGGAATGCTGAGGTTCGAGCTGCGTTTTATGGAATCACAAGAGATACCTCGCAGCAAGACATGGTTACCGCTGCTTTTAAATCACTGATTTATCAAGTGATAGACATTAAAGATGCTCTGCAAGGGGACGGCATCAGTATTCAGAGCCTTGCAGTTGATGGGGGCATGGTTACAAATGAAAAATTTTGTCAGCTGTTAGCTGATTTTCTTGAATTAGATATTCGTGTGCCAGCAAGCACCGAGTCTTCTGCCACAGGTGCTGCTATAACAGCTGGAATTGGTCATGGTCTCTTTTCTTCAAGGGAGGAGCTAAAACAAGCTTCCCGTCAGTTAACTGTATACACACCTAGAGATGGCATTAGAGATCTTGAAGATATTAAGAAGTGGAGGGAATTTTTGCAATTGCTCATGCAGGCTTATAATTGAGCTTAATATTTAGCTTACATCCTAAAAAGATGCAGCTTAAAGCTCGCCAGCTATTTGGGTTTCGGTCTTTATGTACTAAACTAAATTTTTCTTTTACCCCCAATACAATAAACCAACATGTTTACTTATAAAACTTTTAACAATATAGCCGAAGAAGGTATATCCACATTGACAGACCGTCATATTTCCGAGGTAGCAGATAACCCAGATGGCTTAATTTTGAGAAGTCATAAATTAGCAAAAGAGGAATTTGGTAACTCGCTTTTATGTATTGCTAGGGCAGGGGCAGGAGTTAATAACATCCCTATTGCCGATGCTACTAGCGCAGGCATTGTTGTGATGAATACCCCTGGAGCTAATGCAAATGCTGTGAAAGAGCTCGTCATCTGCGGGATGTTACTGTCTTCTCGAGGTATAGTTGAAGGCATTAATTTTTCTCAGACACTAGATTCTGGCGATGCAGATACTGTAAATAAAACGCTAGAGGCTCAGAAAAAAACTTTTGCTGGCAATGAGCTAGCAGGCAAAACGCTCGGCATTGTTGGGTTAGGAGCGATCGGTTCAATGCTCGCACAGGCCTCTCAAGCCTTGGGTATGAAGTTGATTGGCTACGATCCTCATATCTCTATTGACGCCGCCTGGAGACTGCCAAGAGAGGTTAAAAAAGCTGAGACCTTGGAAGACCTACTAAAAAAATCAGATTATATTTCTCTACACGTCCCTCTTATTGAGGCGACAAAGAACTTAATTAATGCTGAGAACTTAAAATATTTTAAGCCCGATGCTAGGCTCATCAACCTTTCAAGAGGGGGTATTGTAAACAGCAATGATGTTATAGATGCCCTAGAGGATGGAAGCCTGTCTAGATTTGTTACAGATTTCCCAACACCGGAATTAATTGCCAGATCTGCAAGCTCTAATGATGTGATCCTACTTCCCCACCTTGGAGCAAGTACAAAAGAGGCGGAAGTAAACTGCGCAGTTATGGCAGCCAATCAATTATCAAACTTCTTGGAAGATGGAACAATTCTTAATTCAGTTAATTTTCCAAACGTCTCTCAAGAGCGCAGCACACAGCACCGACTAGTAATTATTAATAGAAATGAACCAGGGATGATCAGCAAGATCGCTGATTGTATAGCCACTCTTAATCTTAATATTACTGATATGACAAATAAAAGTCGAGATGACATAGCAATCAACCTCATAGACTTGGAGTTAGAGGCTAGTGAGGAGCTTATAGAGCACCTTCAAGCTATCGACCATGTCTTGAGAGTGAGAGCTATAAACTTAACTTCTTAGCGCTCTTATAGGTAGTTTTCTACAAAGCTCTTATCGAAGGGAATAATTTGGTCTTCTTGACCATTCTTAACTTTGTTCGCCCATTCAGGATCTGATAACAAAGCTCGCCCTACAGCTATTAAATCAAATTCATCAGTGTTCAGTTTGCTATAAAGCCTCCCTAGATCGGCTGTTTGAGTTTGATGATCTCCAGCATAGAGCTTGATGAAATCTTTATCCAAGCCAACACTGCCCACACTAATGGATGGCAGACCTGTTGCTTCCTTGGCTATGCCTGCTAGGTTTAAGCCATCGTCTGAGAACTCGCCTTCCCAGAATCTTCGGTTGCTGCAATGCAAGAAATCTGCGCCGGCATTCTTTAGTATATTAAAGAATGTATTCAACTCATTTTTATCTTCGGTAATTTTAGCTTCATAGTCTTGTTGTTTCCATTGAGACACACGAATACCAACTTGAAATGCTGAGGATGTATGCTGCTGAGATGCTTGAAGAATTTCGCTAGCAAATCTAGCTCTATTTTCTAGAGAGCCCCCGTATGCATCTGTCCTAGTATTTATTGCATCCCAGAAAAATTGATCAATCAGGTACCCATGAGCCCCGTGAATCTCCGCCCCATCAAACCCTAATTCTTCACAGATTTTGGCATCGCGTGCATACACTTGAACCAACTCTTGAATATCCTCAGGAGTCATTTCATAGGCGACTTTTTTTCCAGGTTTAACATAACCTGAAGGGGTGAAGCCGGGAATCTCAGGAAGAGGTGGCATTCCAAGCTTTCTAATCCCCCCAACATGCCAGAGCTGACAGAATATTGCTGAGCCATTTTTATGAACTTCTGAGATAACCTTTTCCCACATTCTTTTTGCCTCATCTGAATCTAAATTAGGGCAATTAGGGTAGCCGCTAGAGGAGGCATGACTCACCTCAACACCCTCTGTCATGATCAGCCCAACACCCCCAGCAGCTCTCTTCGAGTAGTATGTCGGAGCATAGTCACCAGGCACTCCATTCGGAGAGAAATTTCTAGTCATGGGAGCCATCACAATTCTATTTTTAAGGCTTAACCCATTGAGGTTATATTCTGAAAAAAGCGTGTTTTTTAAGTCATTCATAGCTATTGGTTATAGTATTTAATAGGGAAGTGTATTCTAATTTATTTTTTTATTAAAAAATACTTGCCCACAGACAAAAATAGTGGTATTGGAGCTCTTACAAAATTTACACGTCTCTAGTAATTTGTTGGTGTTTTTTTATATAAGTTATTGATTTGCGGCATTTTTATTATAATTTGGTCACTTTTTGATCAATTTGAATGAATCCCTTTTAAATAGGACTAAACTAGCTGAATACTAAGTTATCCCAAACTTTATCCACAGATTCTGTGGATAAAATATAAGCACTTTTTACGGCTGATAATTATGCAAAATTTTAAATTTCCTAGCTCTTGGTTGAAGGCTTTGGATCCGAGTTTTAATAGGATCACTCTGAAGGAATTAGAGAGGAAAACCCATCAACTAATACGGCAAGATGTGACTATTTTTCCCCCTCTGAAAAAGGTATTTCATGCCTTAGAGCTAGTAGATTTTCTTGATGTCAAAGTATTAATTTTGGGCCAAGATCCCTACCATCAATCCGGTCAAGCTAACGGATTAGCTTTTTCGGTTGATTCAAGTTCACCCATCCCGCCATCGTTAAAAAATATCTACATAGAGCTTGAATCAGACTTAGGATTTCACATTCCCAGTCATGGAGATTTAACTTCCTGGTCGAAGCAAGGAGTGCTGCTTTTAAATTCTGTCTTAACGGTAGAAGAGGGTACTGCCAATGCACATAAAAATTTAGGGTGGAGCATAGTTACTGACGCAATCATTTCGTCACTCAGCAAGAAAGGCGGAATAGTATTTGTACTGTGGGGCAAGTTTGCTCAGCAAAAAACTAATTTAATAGACGCTCAAGCTAATCACATATTATGCTCACCTCATCCTTCGCCGCTTTCTTCGTATCGCGGATTTTTTGGTTCTAAGCCATTCTCAAAAATTAACTCTGTGTTAGTTCAATCAAACCAAGCGCCAATAAATTGGAAGATAGACTAAGTAAAATTCTCGAATAGCTCTTTGGCCCCAAGGCATGACGAAAAGAACTGCCCATTACTCTCGGGAGTTTTACCAATAACTTTGAAGGCACTCACATCTCCTAGGTCTGAGTGAATAATTAATTGAGTTTGTGTTTTTTTCTTTCCAAGGTACTCCATTCTGGCAATAATCTCTTGACCCCTAAAACAACCCTTTGAAAAACTTACCCGGTTAATATTTTGGTTGAGTTCGTGAGGTCTAAACACCCCTTGATCTTTTGGCCCAATGAGATAATCGCCGAACAATTTTCTTCCAATAGCCCAATCAGGAGCTTCTTGGCAAACCTTGCTGCTGTCTTGCTGATCATCGGTAGTTATGGTCAGCGCTATATGAACGCCCTCTGATTGCATAATGATGTGCTCATTCTCTGCTGTCTTTTCGTTAGAATGGCGAATCCAACCTATAACCTTGGTCTGATAGGGTTCAATAGAAACTTTAAAGAAGGGAGCAAACTTACTGATTTCTTTGATAAATATATCTTGGAACTCAACATTAATAATAATTAAGACCTTGTCCTCATGAATTAGGATATCAAAATTACACAAAACATAACCCTTTTCATCACACAGAGCAGAGGGTTGGCCACGGCCCATAGACAACATCTTGCAGTCAGAGGTCACCTGTCCTTGTAATAATTGGATTACAGCGTCAAAATCTCCACTCACATGGAGCGCAGTAAGGCTATCTAGGTGATGAGATCCAAATTTCAGATATTCAATATTTTTCAATTACCAGACCGAAAGAGTTCTATTAAAGTTAATATATTAACCTACGATCATGAATACCCAAATTAACAAAACTAAATGGAAGTGCCGAAGGGGCCTAAGAGAGCTCGATCTATTGTTTAGAAAGTTTAGTGGCAACCATCTTGAAACCCTCAGCAAAGAAGATTTTGACATGTTCAATAGTATTTTAGACCTTGAAGATCAACCGCTGTATGATTTTATTTTTAAAGGTACCTCTCTAGGGAATCAGACTCAGGAAGATTTTATTTTGCAGCGTATTAAGAAATTTCTAGCACAATGAAACTATTGCAGCATTCTTCTGTCAAATTACCAAAGGAAGATCATGAGTAATAAGCATGGAGAAGAGATGATGGTGGAACAAATCAAAGCAGGCAATACCAAGGCTTTTGAGGCCATGGTAATTCAATATCAGCCAAAGCTTCTCTCTTCAATGATTGCCTATACTAAATCTTACGAACAGGCTGAAGAGATTTGTCAGAAAACATTTATTAGGGTTTGGCAAAAAATAGATTCTTTTCGAGGCGATAGCGCCTTATTTACTTGGATTTATCGAATTGGAATTAACTTAGCAAAAAATGAATTTGCAAGCAGCTACTCTCAGAACTCCTCAAAAACAACTTCCTTAGATATATCAGAGCATGATATTTCAAATCACATCTCTCCAGAAACAGATCTAATAGACAAAGAATCTGAATCCATTATTTTCAATTTTATTGAAACGCTTGATATTGAGTTAAAAACTGCCTTTACTCTTCGAGAGCTTGAGGGTCGATCGTACGAAGAAATATCCATCATCATGCAATGCCCCATTGGAACCGTGCGTTCTAGAATTTTTAGAGCACGACAACTTATATTAGAATTTATGAATCAGGAGAATATTATCAATGACTAAGGAAATGGAAAAAATATCGGCTTGGTATGATGGTGAGGTAACTCAGCAGGAGTTTGATACTGGCCTCAGCGATCTCAATGCCTCTATCGATGCAAAAAAAACATTGCATCAATTTGCCCTGCTTTCAGAATTAATGCAGCGAAAAAAAGAGCCATCTTCCAATCTCTTTAGCATACGAGATTATTTTCCTAGAAATAAGCCATGGATTTCGAATACCCTGACTGCTGCAGCTACTGTTCTTGTAACAATCACCGTCCTTTATCAAATAGATACAGATCGCTTTGGTGTAGACGAAGCCAATCAAACGCAGTTAACTTCAGCTCTTTCAAGCAAGGAAGCAAAGACTCAGCTAATGAATGCAGACCAAAATGTGATGGATCACCTTATTCATATCATGGCGTCTAACGAGCCTCACGGACCGCAAAATATTTCTCAGGATTGGATTCCAGTTGGCTTTAAACAATCAAAGCAAAATACTAGTAAATACACCAATGGACGCAATAACCTATTTTTTCATATTGAAAATAATGAGCTCAACCTCACAAAGGTTAAGTACTTTCAAGCAAATAAGAGTTGGATTTATTTAATTCCCCTTCGGGATGGTAGACTTCTCACAGCTTATGGAGATGTGCCGCCTGCAGTGGCTAGAAAGATGATTCAAACAATTAAGTAAAATATTAACATTAGGAAAATAGAATGAAATTTAAACACTTTGCCCTTATCGCTCTTTTGGTTACTGGATTTTCAGTTAGTATTGGTGCAGTTTCTGCATTGCCTAATAGTATTTCTGATCTAGTCGAGTCTGCTGCTCCAGCTGTGGTTAATATTACCTCCAGGAAAGAAGTCAAGATGCAGAAAAATCCTAGAGGCTTTGATGAGTTCGAGAGGTTCTTTGGAATCCCAAGAGGTTATCCTCAGCCGCAACAGCCTCAGACCAGAGAGGCATTTGCTTATGGCTCAGGTTTTATTTTTAAAGATGGTTACCTCCTTACTAATTTTCATGTCATAGAGGATGCAGAAGAAATAACCGTTTCTTTAAATGATAGGCGAGAATTTTCAGCAGAAGTGGTGGGCATTGACCCCTTGTCAGATCTAGCAGTCCTTAAAATTAAAGGAAAGAATTTACCAAAAGTCTCTATTGGTAACAGCGAGAGCTTAAAAGTAGGAGATTGGGTGGTTGCAATCGGCTCTCCTTTCTCTTTTGATTTTTCGGTAACAGCTGGAATTGTCAGCGCTAAAGGTAGGAGCATTCAAAATCAAAATATTGGAAATTATGTTCCCTTCATACAAACAGATGTTGCCATAAACCCAGGTAATTCTGGCGGTCCCTTATTCGACTTAGCTGGGAAGGTTGTGGGAATTAATTCTCAGATCTATTCACGTAGTGGAGGCTATCAAGGTCTTGCATTTGCAATTCCCATTGATGTTGCGATGGAAGTCGCCGATCAAATTATAGAGAAAGGCAGTGTAGCTCGAGGTTATTTAGGTGTTCGGGTGGGCGAGGTCGATAATGATTTGGCTGAAGCCTTGAGCATGGATAAGCCCTACGGAGCCTTGATCACAGATGTTGAAAAGGGAGAGTCTGGTGCAGATGCTGGTCTGCTTCCCGGTGATGTTATTCTAGAATTCAATGGTCGCGAGATTAAATTTGGATCAGATTTACCTCATGTTGTGGGGAGAATTCAGCCGAAATCCAAAGCGAACGCTAAGGTCATTCGTGATGGCGAAAAGATTACGCTAAAGTTTGTTCTCGGCGAGCTGCCGGCTGATCAAAGAACCTTTGTCCCTGCAAAGACAGAAATGTCATCTGATCCTCTTGGACTCAAGATAGAGGATTTATCTGCAGAAAATTCTAAACCCACAGATCCTGATGAAGGTGTTCTGGTTCTGCGAGTTGATAATGGCTCCCCTGCAGATGGAAAAATTACTAAAGGCGATATCATTACAGAAGTGATTGCTAAGGGTAAGCGCCATGAGATAGTGGACTCTGAGAGCTTCGAAACCTTGATCTCTGAGTTTTCATCGGGTGATAAGCTTGCCATTGTTGGCAGAAGAAATGGTAACCGTTTTTTTGTCGCTGTAGCGGTTAATTAATTCGGCCTGAAAGCATAAGAAAAGCTGATAACCCATCAGCTTTTCTTATAGAATAGTCATGCATTATGCATAACATGAAAAATATCAGAAACTTCTCGATCATTGCTCATATCGACCATGGTAAATCCACCCTGTCTGATAGATTAATAGAAGTATGTGGTGGGCTTTCTCAGCGAGAAATGTCTGAGCAAATTCTTGATTCAATGGACATTGAAAGGGAGAGAGGGATCACTATTAAAGCCCAAGCTGTCACCCTGGATTATCATAAAGATGGAGAGGTGTATCAGTTAAATTTTATTGACACCCCGGGGCATGTAGATTTTTCATACGAGGTATCGCGATCTCTTTCAGCGTGCGAAGGCGCCTTGCTGGTTGTAGATGGATCACAGGGTGTAGAAGCTCAAACTCTGGCAAATTGCTACACAGCAGTTGATCAGAACCTAGAAGTGCTCGCAGTGATTAATAAAATTGATTTACCGCAATCAGAGCCAGACAGAGTGAAGCAAGAAATAGAAGATATGATTGGTATTGATGCCTCAAATGCACCGCTTGTTAGTGCAAAAACAGGCGAAGGGATTGGAGAGCTCTTAGATCTTTTAGTTGACAAAATACCCCCTCCTAAGGGAGATCCTGATGGAGAGTTTGAAGCCTTAATTATTGATTCTTGGTTTGATGCTTATCTGGGAGTTGTCTCGTTAATCAAGGTAATTAATGGATCAATTAAACAAGGCCAAAAAATTAAAGTGTATACAACGCAGCAATCTTATCTTGCTGATCAAATTGGTATTTTCTCCCCCAAAAAACTTCCCAAAAAAGAGTTAGGTGTCGGCCAGGTTGGTTATATGGTTGCGGGCATAAAAAACATTCAAGGGGCACCTGTTGGCGACACCATCATCGACTATAAGAATAATTCAACTAAGCCACTGCCTGGATTTCAAAAAGTCCTGCCAAAAGTATTTGCCTCACTGTTCACCGTTGACTCTGATGATTATGAAAAATTTAGGGATGCCTTATCAAAACTTGTACTGAATGACTCAGCTTTGATCTATGAGCCTGAAGTCTCAGATGCCCTAGGCTTTGGCTTTAGGTGTGGTTTTTTAGGAACCCTGCATTTAGAGGTTGTGCGCGAGAGACTGGAAAGGGAATACGATCTAAATTTAATCTCCACAGCACCTTCGGTTCAATATCAGGTAGTGAAAACAGATGGAGAAGTGATTGATTGTGATAGCCCTTCTCAACTCCCATCTTTAAATTATGTCTCAGAAATTCGTGAGCCATATGTATTGGCGACAATCTTAACTCCCAAAGACTATGTGGGTAACGTCATTACTCTTTGCACTCAAAAACGAGGCACTCAAAAAGACATGACATACTTTGGAAATCAGGTATCGATAGTCTTTGAGATGCCTCTGGCCGAGGTCATCATTGATTTTTTTGATCGCCTGAAATCAACGACAAAAGGCTATGCGTCCATTGAATATAATATTATTAATTTTCAAGCTTCTAACTTAGTAAAAATTGATGTTTTGCTAAATAACGATGTGGTGGATGCCTTGTCTATTATTATTCATAAAGATTCTGCTATGGCGAGAGGGCGAGACGTCGCAAAAAACTTGCAAAAACTCATTCCCAGACAAATGTTTGATATCCCTATTCAAGTGGCACTTGGATCCAAGATTATTTCTCGCGAAACTGTGAAAGCTCTAAGAAAGAATGTTACCGCCAAATGTTATGGTGGAGATATTAGTCGCAAAAAGAAATTATTGGAAAAGCAAAAAGAAGGCAAGAAAAAGATGAAGCAATTCGGTAGGGTTTCGATACCACAAGAAGCATTCTTAAATTACTTTAATTCAGGAGAAAAATAATGTTTAGTGATCCGATATTTATCATCGCTTTACTTTTGGTGGCTACCTTGATTGGTTTCTGGATATACAAAGTCCTGACAGATAGCCTGACAGATCAAATGCAACAAACTATTTACACGCTAGGCTTTCTATCAGCCTTGCTTGGTATTTATAGAATTTTTGTTAATGCTGGAGATCTAGGAATAGTCCTATTGCTTGGATCAATCATTTGTCTGATTATCCTCTTAGCAGGGGTTGTTAAGAAAAATGACTTGCTCACCACCACTGGAAAAGGGTGGTTTTTACCAGTCTTCTTTATTTTTATTCTTAGAACATTTATGTATGAGCCCTATCAAATACCATCTGGATCAATGATTCCAGGTCTACAGGTAGGCGATTTCATTCTTGTTAATAAACACAGCTATGGTTTAAAGGTTAATAGAATTGGCCAGCCTTTTGCGTTAGCCTCCGATCCAGAATATGGAGATGTGGTAGTTTTTATCCCACCTCATGTAAATATCCCCTACATCAAACGTTTAATTGGAAAACCAGGCGACACCATTCGATATGTTAATAAAAAATTGTATGTAAATGGCAGCCCAATCGATCAAGAGTTGATCTCGCTTAATGGCGCAGAGACTTTGTTGCAGGAAACCTTTCTAGACTCTAAAAGAACTATTAGGCTTGAGGGTGGCAGCGCCTCTTACCCAGAAGAGTTCTCTGTTCCGGCTGGCCAATACTTTGTCATGGGCGATAATCGCGATAATTCTAGCGATTCGCGATACTGGGGTTTTGTTCCAAGAGAGAACTTCATGGGTACTGGTGAATTAATTTGGATGACATGGGAGTGCTGGACTTGCCTGCCAACCTTCAGAAGAACGGGACTCATTCATTAACTGTAATGAATAGCCCAATTCAGATTAGTCCGACATACACTGACTTAGAGAGCTTCAAGCAAGCGCTCATCCATAAGAGCATCTCGAGAACACAGAACAATGAGCGGCTCGAATTTCTTGGCGACGCAGTGTTAGAGATAGTCATGTCCGAATATCTTTTTAACACTTTTCCTGATTTAGATGAAGGGGTTTTAACTCAAATGCGAGCATCGCTGGTGAATACTCAATCTCTCTCTGAAATTTTTTTACAAATAGACTGTAAAAATCAGCTTCAGGTTTCCAAGGGAACAGAAAACCTTGATGAAACCCATAAACATTCGATCTATGCAGGGACCCTTGAGGCTTGTGTTGGCGCTGTATTTATAGAGCTTGGCTCTGAAGAAGCCAAAACCTTCGTATTAAATATTTTTTCTTACAAGCTATCACTTCTTAGTGGCGAAGATGAGTTCAAGGATGCTAAATCGTTGCTGCAAGAATCATTGCAGGCCATGAATCATGATCTTCCTCAATACCATGTCACCCCCAATCAAGATGGAACACATTTTTATTGTGAAGTGAGCCTAGCAGGCAAGGTATTCTCAGCCTCCGCTGATATTAAAAAAGAAGCAGAGCAAAAAGCTGCTAAATTAGCTCTTCATAGCTTGGAAAAATCATGAGTCAAAAATTCTGCGGTTATATTTCCATTGTAGGAAAACCCAATGTAGGAAAATCAACCTTGATTAATACCATATTGGATAAAAAAATATCTATTACCTCAAGAAAATCACAAACCACTAGAAACAATATTTTAGGTGTGAAAACGGATCAAGATCATCAGATGATCTTCTTGGATACCCCGGGCATTCACTTGCAAGCAAAAAAAACACTCAACAAAGTTTTAAACCATTCTGCGCTAAGTGTCATAGAGGATTCTGATCTAGTATTATTTTTAATTCAGCGCACTTCTCTTCGGCAGGAAGACCGAGAAGTGCTGCAAAAAATTATTGATACCAAGGTCAACGCCATTTGCGTCTTTAACAAGGTTGACCAGGTTCAAAATAAAAATGAATTGCTGCCGATTATTCAGGAAATTGATGCCCAATATTCATTCATGGATTATGTGCCCATCTCGGCGTTAAAAAATGAAGGAATTGATGATCTGTTAGTTTGTATTAAAAACGCTCTTCCAGAAAACAATCATCTTTATCCTGCTGAAAGCGAAGAAAAAGAAATGCCTGATAATTTCTTTATTAGCGAGCTTGTAAGAGAGAAGATTATCAGATCTCTGGGAGATGAGTTGCCTCATGAGACTTACGTGGTGGTTGAGACCAAGGCCATGGAGGAGAAAATGCTCTCCATTGGGGTGATTATTTATGTTGCGCGAGATAGCCAGAAAAGCATTGTTATAGGTCATCAGGGCTCAAACCTTAAAAGAATTGGGCAGCAAACACGCCTAGAGCTTGAAAAAATGCTTAATAAAAAGGTGATGCTGAAAACTTTTGTCAAGGTCAATAAGAATTGGAATAACGATGCGCAGTATCTAAGCAGCCTTGGTGTCGGCAGCAATCATGACACCACATAGCTGGGAGCCTTGCTTTCTTCTCCACGCTCGATCTTTTGGCGACACTTCGATCATTGCAGATGTCTTCACAGAGTCTTCTGGAAAAGTATCCATAGTCGCCAAGGGTGCAAAAAATCCAAGATCTAAGTTTTTTGGCCATTTGCTCCCTTTCTCAGCTCTCAAAATCATGGTGACTGGAAAATCAGACATGAAAACTCTGACGCAAATTGACTCTAACTATTTATCACAATCGGCGAAAGGCCCTCACGATTTATATACCTATCTTTATGTGAATGAGTTGATGATCAGACTCCTTCCCAAAGGCTTGGCTAATCTTGAGCTGTACCAACTCTATAGCAACTTTGTAGATCTTGCGCGTTCAGATGCGATTGATGAATCAGCTTTGCGAATCTTTGAATTAGACCTGCTTGAGATCCTTGGGTATGGCATTAACTTTGATACTGACATGAATGAGAATTCAGAATTCAGAGATTCTGTAATCTATTCATACAAACCAGAGCGAGGATTTTACCCCTCAAACGATAATCTTGGCTTTACAGCAGATGAAATTTTTTTGATCAAGAATCGTGAGGTTCAAGACATTGATAAGTTAAAATTAAAGCAGCTATCGCAGGTTGCGATTACAGCCTGCCTAGATGGCAGAGAGCTAAGCAGCAGAGAATTCTTTAAAAAAATTAAAATATGATTTTTGGCATTGGAACAGACACAGTTGATCTAGAGCGTATTAAAGCAATGAAGTCACCGCTGGCATTCGCTAAAAAAATTCTTGGCTCTGATGAGCTGGAGAAATTCACAGAATTAAATGAAGGGCAGGGGCTACGTTACTTGGGTAAGCAATTTGCAGCAAAAGAAGCAATAGTAAAGGCTTTTGGCACTGGATTTCGCAAACCTCTTTTTCCGCAAACGATTCAGGTTCTAAGAAATCATGCTGGAAAACCAGAGATAGTATTTTCAAAAGAGGTCAAATCTTATGCCGAGAGCTTGGGCATCACTAAATCCCATGTTAGTCTGTCCGATGAAAGAAACCACCTAATAGCATTTGCAATATTGGAAGTATGAATAAACTATTACTTATTGGCCCTCCAGGGGCTGGAAAAGGTACTCAAGCTGACCTAATCTGCGACTCTTTAAATATCCCCAAAATCAGCACAGGTGACATGTTGCGTGCAGCCATAGCTTCAGGCAATGCCTTGGGCCAAAAGGTTAGCAGCGTCATGAAATCGGGAGGTCTAGTGTCCGATGAAATTATCATTGAGCTTATTTCAGATAGAATTGCTCAGTCGGACTGTGACGCAGGGTTCTTATTTGATGGCTGCATTAGAACAGTAGGTCAGGCTGACTTGTGTGTGCAATACAATATTGAATTCAACCATGTGATCGAAATCAATGTTGAGGACGAGATCATTGTCAATCGGATGTCGGGTCGACGAGTTCACCCAGGATCAGGCAGGAATTATCATGTGGATTACCAGCCCCCAGTCAACGATGGGCTGGATGATGAGACCGGCGAGCCCCTCATTCAAAGAGAAGATGATTTACCTGAGACGGTGAAGCATCGATTGCATGTTTATCATGCAGAAACCAAGCCACTCGTTGAATACTATCAAGCGGCATCAACCCAAAGTGCGTTAAATTATGTCAGGGTAGACGGCTCCATGGAGGTTCAGAGAGTCTTTGAGGAAATCAATAAACATTTCTAGCTCATGAAAATTCTGGCCCTTGATATCAGCGGGACTTACTCTTCCATTGCGCTTTTAAGCGACGAGGAGGTCAATACTTTTACCCAAACACACGAGAGAAAGCATCGGCCTGAGTGGGGCGAGCTTTTCTCAAGAATTGATTTTGATAGCACCAAGGACTTTGATTCTTTGAACGCATTAGCATTTGCTCAGGGCCCAGGTTCATATACTGCCTTGAGAATCACAGCATCATTTTTAAAGCCCATAGCCGTCATCAAAAATTTACCCTTAATCCCTATCTCTAATTTAAAAGCTTTAGCCTATGAGGCTGCCCAATGGATTGATGAGGACGAGGCTGAGATTCTAGCCACCCTAGAAGCTGATCAGAATGAGAGTTATTTTGGAGCCTTTACTAAGTCATTGACTGGCATTGAGAGCGTGGGTCAAGAATCAGTTATGAGCTTCGAAGAATTAGATGCTTATCAATCCAATAGCTCCTCTTATTTTGTTGGCTCGGGTTGGTCTGAGAGCATAGATAAAAACTCGCAATACCTTTCTTTAGCGCAACCAGGAGCAGAATCAGTAGCGGCATTGGCAAGGCTTGAATTAGAAACAGAAAAAATGTTTGATCCTGAATTAGCTAATCCTGTCTATCTCAAGACACCCGAGTATCAGAAAAAATGATCAGTGACTTTTTATTAGCCTTACTCTTAGCCTGCATTCAAGGTCTAACAGAATTCTTACCGGTTTCTAGCTCAGCCCATTTACTGTTCCCATCATTGTTGTTTGGGGCCAAGGATTTTGGGTTGGTTTTTGATATTGCTGTGCATGGGGGCACCTTGGCTGCAGTTATTTTTTATTTTAAAGATGATTTAGTGCGGTTAGTCCAAGCCTGGATTCCCTGGACTAGTCAACGAAATACCGAGGATTTTAATCTTGGCTTGCACTTAATTGTTGCCACCATGCCCATAGTTCTGGTGGGGCTTATCTTCTCGGATTTCATAGCAGAAAGAAACAGCAGCATTGAATCTATCGCTTGGGCTAATCTAATTTTTGCAGGCTTATTATGGCTTGCCTTTAAATTCTCTCCTCAAACTAAAAATCTTGTGGGCCTAACAGTCTTGGCTGCTCTTGCAGTTGGCTGCCTTCAAGCCTTAGCTATTTTTCCTGGCGCCTCCAGATCGGGCATGGCTATAACAGGGGCCTTGGTGATCGGTCTAAATTTAAAGGATTCGTCGAAATTTGCTTTTTTATTGAGTATTCCAACAATTCTAGGTGCTTTAATTTTAATGGTGCTCAAGGATGCTTTTGTCCTGACTGTAGATGACTTCATGATCTTGCTGACTGGTTTTATTGGGTCTGCTGTTATTGCCTTTCTTACCATCAAAGTCTTCTTGCAATTTGTAGAGCGAATAGGGATGACGCCATTTGTAATGTATAGATTACTGTTGGGGCTGGCGTTACTGCTTGTATGATTAGAAGTTTTTTCTATACCTCAGAGACCAATAGATTAATTGCTGAAGAATTGGCTAGCTCAATCGGGCTAAAGGCCACACCCAGTCACCAGGATTGTCTCGAGGCTCACTTGGAAGTAAGCGATGCTGGTTTATTTTTTTTTCATCCTGATGCCAGGGCATCCAATAAATTCCATATCGATTTTTATTCTGGTTCTAGCGGCTGGAGGCTGAAACGAGCAGACCATGAAAAGCTAATTAAAAAAGCCCTCGGGAAATCAGACAAGCCCCTAAGAATTTTAGACTGCACAGCAGGATTATTGCAGGACACTTTATTATTTCTAAGCCTAGGCCATCAAGTCACGGCAGTTGAGCAAAGCAAACTACTTTTTTTATTGCTACAAGATGGCTTAAGGAGAAGCAGAGCTTCTCATGGAAGCCTTCTTGAAAACCTTACTTTAATACAAGGCAATGCATGCGCGTTTGCAAAAGAGGCAGATAGCTTTGATGTGGTTTATTTTGATCCTATGTACCCCACGTCCAAGAAAACTGCGTTGGGCTCAGGCCAGCTAGACTATCTTTCTAAGATCTTGGAAATAGAGGGGCTACACAATGAGCCTCAGGAAGATTTTGAAGTCTTGAAACTAATGCCAGTTAAAAAAATGATCGTTAAACGGCCGATTAAAGCCAAAGCTTTTGCTGAAGGTATTAATTATCAGGTTCCCGGGAAAACCACTAGGTTTGATGTTTATATTTAGATCGCTTAACTCTAATTTTTGAAAGAAATATGAACCCAGGTTAGCTTCTTATTTGGCCATTACCAGAGACAATATATTTAAAGCTAGTCAGTTGATCTATTCCTACGGGTCCTCTGGCATGAAATTTACCTGTTGCAATTCCTATTTCGCCACCTAGGCCAAACTCGCCTCCATCGGCAAATTGTGTCGAGGCGTTAATCATCAAGATGGCGCTATCAATTGAAGAGGTAAAGTGATTTTGGGCCTCCTGATTTTCGCTAATAATCGATTCTGTATGCCCAGTTCCATATTCATTGATATGCTCAACAGCTTCCCCAATATCATTGACAACCTTGATGCTTACAATGGCGGCTAGATATTCAGTTGACCAATCTTCTTCTATAGCAGGAATAACCCCTGCATCTAATAGTTGGGTTTTATCGCACCCTCGAACCTCACAATCTAAAGAGCTTAGTTTTTGAATTAACGATGGCCCAAATATAGCGGCAATGTCTTGATGCATTAAAATTGTTTCAGCCGCGCCGCAAACCCCCGTTCTCCTCATTTTTGAATTAATACATATCTCTAGAGCCTTTGTCTCATCGGCATGCTCATCTATATACACATGACAAATTCCCTCGAGATGACCAAAAACAGGTACCTTTGCTGATCTCTCAACCTCTGCCACTAAACTTTTACCACCTCTTGGCACTATCACATCTATAGCTCCATTTAGGCCTTCAAGCATGTAGGTAGCTGCTTCCCTTTCTTTTGAAGAGACTATTTGAATGGAATCTTCAGGCAGCTTGGCTTTCACTAATGCTGATCTCAGGGCAGCCACAATAGCTAAAGCTGATCCTAGGCCGTCTTTGCCACTTCTTAAAATTACCGCATTCCCTGATTTTAGGCACAGACCACCAGCATCACTTGCAACATTGGGGCGACTCTCAAAAATCAACCCAATGACTCCCAGAGGAGTAGAAACCCTCGAGATATTTAAGCCATTCGGTCGATCCCAGTTCGCTAAAATTTTTCCGACAGGATCAGCAAAGAGCTTTATTTCTTCTAATGTTTTACACATGCTATCTAAGCGCTCTCCATTAAGGGTCAGACGATCAATAAAAGCACCATCTTTCCCATTGTTTTTTGCGTTAGTAATATCTTGAGCATTAGCCTTGAGTATCAAGTCTTTCTGAGTGTTAATTTCTTCAATCGCAAAATTAAAGAAACTATTTTTTTGTTGAGAGGACGAGGTATTTAAAATAGACGCAGCATTTTTAGCCTTTTGACCCATCTCATAGAGTTGCTGCTTCAAGTCTATATTCATGTTTTTACAAACCAAGTCGCTCTTGATTTAGCATTTAAACCTGCAATTGGTTTCTTTTTATTGCCAGAGGTGATAACCATGTCACATTTATTTTTGAAGCATATTTCAGCAGCCTCAATCTTAGAGATCATACCTCCTTTGCCCATGCCGCTTGCCTGGCCACCCATTTTTTTAATTTTGGCATTAATCTTAGAGACTTCTCTGATTAAGCCTGAGGCGTTATTATTTTGTATGTCAGCTTCTGATGCATACAGACCATCAACACTTGAAAGTATTACCAATAAGTCTGCGTTGAAGAGATTTGAAATTTTTGCAGCCAGCAGATCGTTATCTCCAAATTTTATCTCGTCTGTTGCCGTAGTATCATTTTCGTTAATGATTGGAAGGCATCCCACATCTAGGAGCTTGGAGAGAGTTTGTTTAGCGTTATTTGCAGAGATTTTTAACTCAGTTTCTCTAGGCGTTAACAAAATCTGACCAACATGAATATTATGTTTATTGAGGTGCTTTTTCCATGCGATCATCAGCTCAATTTGCCCATGGGCTGCCAGGGCTTGAGACTCAGCAAGAGATAGATTTTTTGGCAGAGCAATATTTTTTCGCCCTAGTGCAATAGCTCCTGATGAAACAATGAGCACTTCTTTATTTTTGTTTCTTAGCCATGCAATATCCTTGGCCAAATTAGCTAAAAATACATGATCAATTTTACCCTTAGGATTGACTAAAACCGCTGAACCAATTTTGACAACAATTCGATTATAAGAATTTAAGTTATACATCTAGAGAGACTGTACTGGATATTATGAATTTCACAAAAGTTATTCTTTATCAATTTATATCTTGGTTAAATGTTGGTGCCCCATACCTGAGTCGAACAGGTACTCCCGAAGGAACGCGATTTTGAATCGCGCGCGTCTACCAATTCCGCCAATGGGGCTTGATTTGCATTGTAGCTGAGAAGAACATCTTTTAGAATGATCACCTTGTATGAAAACTGAAAAATTTAACTACGACCTTCCCGAGCACTTAATTGCCCAATACCCATCTAAAAACCGCGTTGATTCAAGGCTGCTTGCCTATATTAATGAGGCTGAACACAGACAATTTAAAGATATTGCTTCTTATATGGAGAAGGGCGATTTACTGGTAGTGAATCAAACGTCCGTTATTCCAGCCAGGCTCCATGGAGAAAAAAGTACAGGCGGAAAAGTCGAAATTTTTCTTGAAAGATTTTTATCTCATCACCAAACTCTAGTGCAAATTAAATCCTCCAGATCACCCAAAGAGCAGACCCAATTAAATTTTTGTTTTGATAGTAAGAATTTCTCTGCGGTTGTTGCTGGACGCCAAGATAATTTTTTTATCTTAGAGTGGACATCAGACCCCCACGAGATCTTTGAATCATTCGGTGAGATACCTTTGCCACCATACATGCATCGTTCTGCAGAGCAAATTGATAAAGAGAGATATGAAACTGTTTATGCTGACGCCCAGCGAAAGGAGTCGGTGGCTGCACCCACAGCAGGCATGCATTTTGATACCCAATTACTCGATGAGATTCAAAGCAAGGGCGTGACCCTGGGCTATGTGAATCTTCAAGTCGGAGCAGGGACTTTTCAGCCTGTAAAAACTGAGCTCATCACAGAGCATCAAATTCACAAAGAATTAATTGAAGTCGATGCCCGACTCATTGATCAGATAAAACAAACCAAGGCTCGCGGAGGCAGAGTCATAGCAGTGGGAACAACCTCTGTTAGAGCTTTAGAGACAGCTTGTCAGCAAGATTTGCAACCTTTTGAAGGTGAGACCCAGCTATTTATTTATCCTGGCTATAAGTTTAAAGTGGTGGACCTAATGATCACTAATTTCCATTTACCCAAATCCTCGCTGTTAATGTTGGTGGCTGCGTTTATCGGGCATGAAAAAATGATTGATCTCTATCAGTTAGCGATCGATGAAGAGTACCGCTTCCTGTCTTATGGTGATGCCATGCTGCTGAAAAAAAATGAAATTTAATGTTTCTGCAGCAGAAGGATTTGCTAGGAGGGGTGAGCTGCAATTCCCCAGGGGCTCAATTCAAACTCCAGCCTTTATGCCTGTGGGAACCAATGGAACCGTTAAAGCTTTAGAGGTAGATAACATCTTAGATACTGGTGCAGAGATTATTCTTGGCAACACCTACCACTTAATGATGCGTCCTGGAGACCAGTTGATTCAGAATTTAGGCGGATTACACAAATTCTCGAATTGGGATAAACCTATATTAACGGACTCTGGCGGCTTTCAAGTCTGGAGTCTTGGTGATCTAGCTAAATTGACAGAAGAGGGCATCAGTTTTCAGTCACCCTATGATGGTAAAAAACATTTCATGAGTCCTGAGGACTCCATGAGAATTCAGACTAATTTGGGCTCGGACATTGTCATGGTTCTTGATGAGTGCACTCCTTATCCATCTGAGCATCAGGTTGCTAAAAAGTCTATGGAGCTTTCTATGAGGTGGGCCCAAAGATCTAGAGATGCTCATCAATCAGATGCGGCCTTGTTCGGGATTGTTCAAGGCGGCATGCACGAGGACTTAAGGCTGGAATCTTTATCAGGGCTGCTCAATATTGGCTTTGATGGGATTGCTGTTGGCGGCCTAAGTGTTGGAGAGCCGAAGGAAGACAAGACCAGAATTTTGAAACATTTAGCCCCGCATCTCCCCGCAGATAAGCCGCATTATTTAATGGGCGTTGGCAAACCCGAAGATATTGTGGAGGCTGTTTTTTATGGGATTGATATGTTTGATTGCGTGTTACCAACCCGCAATGCTCGCAATGGCCAGTTGATTACATCTTATGGAGTGCTCAATATCAGAAATGCGCCAAGCAAGGCCAGCGAAGATCCCATCGACCCTGATTGTGGCTGCAAGGTATGCAAGAATTATTCCCAGGCTTATTTAAACCATCTTGATAAAACCAATGAAATGCTTGGCTCTATTTTGAATAGCTTTCACAACATCTATTACTATCAGTCGCTGATGAGAGATATTCGTCACTCTATTGCATCAGATTCATTCGCTAAGTTTATAAAAGACTTTTATAATAAGCGTCATTTAGAAGTACCACCCCATCTAATCTAAGGAGATTTTATGAACGAATCACAATCACAATTACCTTGGTATCTACCAGATCCCGTTTTAGTATTCTTTATCGGGTTTTTAGCTCTCATGTATTTTATGACGATCCGACCTCAGCAAAAGCGTATGAAAGTTTTGCAGACGATGATGGATGAGCTAGAGAAGGGCGACGAGGTTGTAGCGGCTGGAGGAATTATAGGACGCATTAAAGAAATTAAAGGGCCTTACGTCTCTATTGAGGTGAGTGAGAATATTACCTTTAAGCTTCAAAAAACAGCCATTACCAATACTCTACCTAAAGGCACCATTGCCTCAATAGACTAAGAGCTTTATGAATAGATTCTCCATAGGGACCCATGCTTTTATTTTAATGGTGTTAGCCATTGGGGTGATCTATTCTTTACCAAATCTGTATCCGACTAAACCCGCGATTCAGATTGCTTACACCGATTCAGGCAAATCAGCTGATCAAAGTCTTTTAGATCAAGTGAATGAGATTCTTACATCAAAAGCTATTACCTCAGAATCAGTGGGACTGAAGGACAATAATATTGTTGCTAAATTTTCATCCTTTGATGAACAGCTGGCAGCTAAATCTGCCTTACAAAGAATTTTATTGGATCGAGCGGTCGTTGCACTCAATCTAGAGCCTTCAACCCCACAATGGTTAAGAAGCATTGGAGGCGGGCCGTTAAAACTTGGGTTGGATTTATCTGGCGGTGTACATTTTTTACTTGAGGTTGATATCGAGAGCGCCCTGGATAATCGGCTAGATTCATTACTTAATCAGTACAGAAAAAAATTTAGAGATGATCGCATTAGCGTGGAAAGTTCTCAAAAAAATGACAAGGAGCTGATCTTTGAGTTCATCAGTGACGAGGATTACAACAAAGCCTTGAAAATATTTGGCGATGACAATATCACCTCAGTTGGCACTGCTCTATATGACCTGCAGCCCAGCACTATTAGAAATAGGGTATCACTTGCTTACTCGCAATCAGCCATCAAGGAAATTAGAGATTATGCCGTAGGCCAGAACTTAATGACTTTGCGCAATAGGGTGAATGAACTCGGTGTCTCTGAGCCCATTGTCCAACGTCAAGGCAGCAGTAGAATTGTGGTTGAGCTTCCAGGGGTCCAGGACACAACAGCGGCTAAAAAAATTATAGGGAAAACAGCCAACTTAGAGTTTAGGCTTGAAGCCGCATCTACGACCTCGCGTTTGCGCAAGGAAGAGTTTGATTATCAAGACGAAAGAATGGGCTCTGCTTATTTAGAAAAAAATGTAATTGTGGCTGGTGAGAGAGTGACTAATGCTAGCTCTGGATTTGATGAGAGTGGATTTGCTCAAGTAAATATTTCTCTTGATATGCAAGGTGGGCGAGCCATGCAAAAAGCGACCAGTGGAAATATTGGAAGAAAGCTTGGCGTGCTATTTGTAGAGCGAAAAAATAAATCAACCCTCACCCTTGATAAGAATGGTCAAGAGGTCATAGAGCAAACATCCTACATTGAAAAAAGCATCATTAGCCTGGCAACCGTTCAAGCAGTCCTTGGGACAAGTTTTAGAATCACGGGTGTTGGCTCCCCCCAGGAAGCGAGCGAGTTAGCTTTGCTTCTTCGAGCAGGCGCCTTGGCCGCTCCAATGAAATTTGTTGAAGAGCGAACAGTCGGACCAAGCCTTGGAAAAGAAAATATTGAGCTCGGTATTCGCTCTATTATTATTGGTCTGCTATCAGTGATCGCCTTCATGCTCTTCTATTACCGCTGGTTTGGTTTGGCTGCAAACATTGCTTTGCTTGCAAACGTGGTTCTCATCACAGGTTTTATGTCTTTATTGGGAGCAACCCTCACACTGCCAGGCATTGCAGGTATTGTCTTGACGATCGGCATGGCAGTTGATGCCAACGTTCTGATCTTCTCTCGTATCAGAGAAGAGCTTGCAGAAGGCCAGGATCCTCAAACAGCCATTCAGGAGGGCTTCTCGCGAGCCTTTGTGACTATTTTTGATGCCAATGTGACAACCTTGATTGCCTCAGTCGTTCTTTACGCTATTGGAACAGGACCCATCAAAGGTTTTGCTATCACGCTGTCTATAGGAATTATTACCTCTATGTTTACCGCGATTATGGGCACCAGGGCAATTATTAATCTCATGTATGGCAACAAGAATATTCAGGAGCTCAGAGTATGATAAACCTTAATATTCCTTTTATGAGCTACCGAAAGATAGCCACCATAGCTTCTCTCACATTGCTCGCCCTGTCCCTTCTATCTTTGGGCTTTAGGGGCTTAAACCTAGGACTAGATTTTAGTGGCGGAACTCTAATTGAAGTGACTTACTCTGAGGCAGTAGACCTTGGAGAGATCAGAGATCTGATGACCAATAACGGCTTTGATGATTTCCAGGTTATGAACTTTGGTTCAGATACAGACGTGCTAATTAAAGTTGCAGACAAAGATGGCAGTAGCCAACTGGGCGACACCATCTTTACATTCCTTCAGGCAGCCGATCCTTCAATGGAACTGCAAAGAATTGAATTTGTCGGACCTCAAGTAGGCTCTGAACTTAGAGACCAAGGCGGCCTAGGCATGCTTGTGGCACTTGGCATGATTTTGCTTTATGTTGCCTTTAGATTTCAATACAAATTTGCCCTGGGCGCTGTGACCGCATTAGCTCACGATGTAGTTATTATTCTTGGACTGTTCTCATTGTTCGCCTGGGATTTTGATCTCACAGTGTTGGCGGCATTGCTTGCAGTGATCGGCTATTCGTTGAATGACACCATCGTTGTGTCCGATAGAATCAGAGAAAATTTTAGAGGCGAGAGGGGCTTTGAGCCTGAAGAAATTATTAATCGCTCCATCAATCAAACGCTGTCCAGAACTTTGATTACTTCTTTTACTACTTTATTGGTTTTATTGGCCTTGTATTTCTTTGGCGGAGAGATGATCAGGGGTTTTAGTGAGGCGTTAATTATTGGTGTCTTGGTGGGAACCTATTCATCCATTTATGTTGTAGCCAATATGCTGTTGGGTCTTTCAATCACACAAGATGACCTGGCCATACCAGAGGCAGAAGGTGTGGAATTTGATGAGATGCCTTAGGCTTCTTTGACTTGAAAGTTAGGCTGAATGGCCTCTAACATTGCCTTAAAACATTTAGGCGAAGCGCAAAGATAATGATCGGAGTCAGTGACCTCAGGATTGCCTAGAAAATTACTAGTCAGAGCTCCAGATTCTTGCGCGATCAGCAATCCCGCCGCTACATCCCAAATAGACAAGCCATTTGCCCAAAAGCCATCCAAGCGTCCTGCGCCAACATAGGCCAAATCCAAGGCCGAGCACCCTGACCTTCTGATAGTCAAGCCATGCTTATATAGGGCCCTAAAAGACGCAATGTTATCAAATAAGTAATTCTGGGATTCATTGATATGAGACGTGTTGCCTAGAAGAGCATCTTTAATACCAGCTCTTTTACTAACTCTAATGCGCTCACCATTGAGCTCTGCTCCTTTTCCTCGCGAGGCACTAAACTCCTCTCTTCGAGTTGGATCAATGATCACAGCATGCTGAGTTTGACCGTTGACCACGCAGGCTAGAGAAATACAGTATTGCGGGTAGCCATGAATAAAATTGGTAGTGCCATCAATCGGATCTAAGACCCAGGTTGTATCAGAATTATTAACTTCGTGCCCTGATTCTTCGCCTAGAAAATTATCTTCAGGATAGTATTTCTTAATTTCATCAAAGACGATCTCTTCAACCTTGGTATCAACTTCAGTCACATAATCAGTCGGACCTTTTTTCATGACATCTAAAACATGAACTTTCTTAACCGCAAATTCGAGCTCTGCAGCTCCGATGTTTGCAGCGATAAGGGCGACATTTAATAAAGCAGGCTTTGACATGTCGCATATTGTACTGGAAATGATGATAATAGTTCCATGAATCCCATTAATCAGTTCGTACAAATCGTCTTGGTCGAAACTTCCCATCCAGGCAATATTGGCTCGGTGGCAAGAGCCATGAAAAATATGGGCTTAAGCAACCTTGCGCTCATCAAGCCTAAAAAGTTTCCAGACCCTGAGGCCACGGCGCTGGCTGGAAATGCTGGAGATGTTTTGGATGGCGCCAGGATATTTAACTCCATTGATGAAGCGGTCAAAAATTCAAAAGTAATCTTTGCAACCTCAGCTCGAGAGAGGACCATTGAATGGCCCGTGGCCACGGCCAGAGACGCGGCCCAAGAAATTAATCAGTTGGCCGCCGAAGGCCTTGAGGTCTCAATCTTATTTGGACGAGAGGATAGGGGGCTAACCAATGAGGAATTACAACTATCCAACAAGCACTTAATTATCCCGGCAAACCCTGATTACCCTGTTTTAAATATTGCCATGTCCACTCAAGTGGTGTGCTATGAGCTCTATCAAGCCTCTCAAAAAGAACCTATAGGCCCATGGCAAGATTTTCCTGAATACACCTCCGAGGAGCTCACCCATCTAATTGAGCACTTCAACGAGACTGTTTACAACCTTAAATTAGTTGACCCCAATAACCCAAAACAGATCCTTACTAGGATGGAAAGAATGTTTAGGCGGCTCTACCCAGATCAAATGGAAGGTAATTTTTTAAGAGGATTTCTTAAGGCAATTAATAATCAGATTAAATGAGACTTTAGCCTTTTAATATAGAGTTTTAGCTTTTATAATTGCCGCAATCTAGTCCCGTTCGTCTAGAGGCCTAGGACACCGGGTTTTCATCTCGGCAACAGGGGTTCGACTCCCCTACGGGATACCAATTTCTTAAAGAACCCTATAGATATAACGTTTATAGGGTTTTTTTTTGGCAGCTGGGTCCACATTGGGTCCAAATAAAGCCTATAAAATCAATGAAATAAATTCTGCATTGGGTCCATTCTCGGGTCCATATTGGGTCCATACGTTGCACGGGGTAGGCAGAGTGGCACCATACCCCACCTATATATATGTAGTGGCTCTAAATTTTGCGAAGTTTTTGAGTGTTAACAAGAATCTTTATTAGCAACCATCATTCAATTCTCCCCAAGGCATCTTTGTTTTGCAGTATATAACATCATCTAGCATTGCTTCTTTGAGTATGCTTGTTGTAAGGTCGGCTCCGGTAAGGTCTGCTCTAGGAAGGTAGGCACGATAAAGTCTAACTCCACTAAGGTCGGCTCCAGTAAGGTTGGCTTCTATAAGGGTGGCATCACTAAGGGACGCTTTATTAAGGGACGCTCCACTAAGGTTGGCATTACTAAGGTTGGCATTACTAAGCCATCTAACACTTCCAAAGTTAAATCATCTATTAGCGATTGATTGGTTTTAAATTCTAGGTATTGGTCGAACTGAACTGAGTAATCCATGCCAAAGTGTAGCTGATATTTTTGGTTCTCTATAGAGTAGTGTCGAGCCTATAGAGCCAACAGCATTGATATAGAATATATCCATCATCTCGTCTTTATTCATACCTCAGCTTTATTAATAATTTTATAAGCCAATCTGGGTGAGATCCTGGCAATCCAATCCAAGACCTTAACAACCCTAATTGGAATATAGGTTCGATTAACCAACCACGCTTTCCAAAAGTCATCTACGAGATCGCTGACGGCAACTCCCTGCTCTTTTAAATTTTTTGTCATGTCTGTATCAACCACCGGAGGTGCAATATCAAAAACTTGAATATTGGTGTGTGCTAAATTTTGTTTTAATGATTGGCTCCAAGAACGAATAAAAGCCTTGGTTGCAGAATAGGTGCCAACGCTGGCTTTTGGTGAAATGGCTAGCCCCGATGAGACATTCACGATTGCGGCTTCAGGCTGATTTTTTAATATTTTGAGTAAAGACAGAGTTAAATCTAGAACCGCAGAAATATTTACTTCTACCATGCTGAATGCCTCAGCTGGATTATTTTCAAGAATGCTGCTCTCATCAAAGGAAATACCAGCATTGTTTACAATGACTGATAACTTGGGGTGGTCTTGTTGGATTGTTGTAATCAGTTGTTTTCTGCTCTCCGCATTCTCAAGATTGCAGGGATAGTAGATGACATTTTCTATGGGATTTTGAGGCAAGCTTCTGCTGATAGAGATAACCTCATTGCCTTCAGCAAGAAATTTTTTTACCAATCCAAGACCTATGCCTCTTGAGCCACCAGTTATTAGCACTAGATGTTTGTTCGATCTCATGCGTCTTTTAATTTATACATAATCATTGAGCCATCTCCACCCAAAAATTCCACATGAACCAGTCTGCCATCTGCGTCATACCACAACTCTCTATCCAGTCCTCCTGTTAAAGAAAAATGACGTGCGGTAAGGGTTTTTCCGCTGGTTGTTTTTACCGACTCTTCGCCCAAGTCCTTGGCATTAACATCCATTATGGAGCCATCTAGTGTGTTCATGAGGGATGAAAGGGAAACAGTGCCTTGACTCCAGAGACTTGCAGGGAATAGTGCAGTAGAGGAGCGATCAAACTCACCTTGATTGCTTGTCACAAAACCCTCATTCAACTTCAGGAACTTCTGATCTCCGTTGTCATTGGTTGTTGAATTGTAACCAAGCAAAGAAGATTCTCCCCAAACTTCAGTAGCCTCATGTTGGAATTTATACACTGTAACAAAAGCTATTTTTACTGCTATGTCTGTTTTAACCTTAACCGTTGACCACTCTGTTGAGCTCTCAAAAGCAAAGCTATGGGTTCCAATGTTTTTACCTTTTCTGATGACTTCGTAATCAAGGCTCTCTGCAGTTGCATTTGCCGTGACAAGAAAAAAAAGTGATGCAAGGATGGTTCTTTTAATCTTGTTGATGTTCTTCATGCTTCTTTCCATATTGATTTAAAAATTAGACAAGTATTCTTAGTAAAAATTCTTACCTTCTAAGATAAATGCATTATTATTTCAATGTAAGAATTGCCTTAGTCTCTGGCAAGCATGACACAAAAAGGCTTCTTCATGAGTACGGGATACCAATTTTTCTTCAAGTTCTTTAAATAGAGCTTCAGAGATGCTCGATATTACCAAAATACATCTTAATATTGCAGATAGTTAGCATCTGGGTTATTTTGATATCTGTGCAATTTAAATACAAGAGAGTAGTACTCACATCCTTAATCCTTGTTGCCTGCGGTGGAGGCGGAGGTGGAGGCAGCGCTTCAAGTGTTGAAGTTCCAGCACCAAATACTGCGCCCACAATAACAGGCTCAATTTCAGAAATTAGAGTTGGCGAAACATTAAACTTTCAACCTAGTGCGAGCGATCTAAATGGTGATTCTTTAACCTATAATATTTCAGGAGCTCCAGAGTGGACAACCTTTAATGCAACCTCTGGGTTATTGACAGGCAAACCAACCTCAGAGGACTTAGGGTCTACCTACGCAATATCTATTTCAGTTTCAGATGGGCTGCTTTCATCCTCCATTTCGTTTAACTTGACTGTAATGAAGCCATTGTTTCGATTGAATATAGAAGTTTCATCTATGGCAGATCACATGAATATGGCTATCATATTTTCAGCGTGTTTCTTCAATCAAGAAGATGAGCAATGCAGCGAAGGAGAAGAAGAAATTTTAATTTCTCAAAATGGAATTACCCCATCAGTAAATTCAATTGAGGCAGGAAGCTTATTTGCTCTATCAATAGATAGGCAGCCAGGACGCCAAAATTGTTTATTATCCGAAGAGCTCGGGCAGATTAGATATGGAGACCAATCAATTATGGTGGAGTGCAAGGATGACGAGTCTGCTGCCTTATTTAATAACAATAAACTCCACAAAATCAGAATCACCATGCCTATTGAAGAATGGGAAAGATTCGGCTTAGACTACGAAAGAGCTAATTATAAAAATGGAAATGCAAGAGGTGAATTAAATCCTTGGGCCGAAGTTTTTTGGTCCCATAGCGAGATATATCGACAAGCTGATTTTGAATATTTAAATAGCGATGGGGATGTAGAGACCCAATTAAAAAATGTTGGATTTAAGATGAAAGGCAATACCAGTCGACGCGCACCTGCTGTAGATGTTATTCAGCAAGATGGCTCTTTTAAATCAATCCCACAAAGGTTTAGCTTTTCTATTAAGTTTGATGAAAAGTTTGATGAAAATGAAGGAGTTTATGCATGCATTGATCAAACTGGCTCACCCGCTGCAATTGCAGAGCCACCATGTCTAAATAGAGTAGGAAAAGATATAGAAGTTGTGCCCGAGAATGATGACAGGGCATTCATGGGCGTAGAAAAGGTTTATTTTAGATACAACAGAGATGACCCTTCTTATCAAAGAGAATTACTAGCACATACAATCTTAAATCAGATCGGAGTGCCCACATCT
>Ga0307986_10000156_pt1 | contig 49902 bp, 56 predicted proteins | sample EllFjometageno82_FD_203170 | JGI IMG/M metagenome (GOLD analysis project Ga0307986, IMG submission 203170) | Marine microbial communities from Ellis Fjord, Antarctic Ocean - #82 | ecosystem: Environmental > Aquatic > Marine > Unclassified | place: Southern Ocean | collected 2014-10-09 | reverse complement strand
AGGAGTTATGTTTATGGTCGTTATTGGCACCTTTGCTTGGAACTCATTAAAAATACTTTTTCTTGTTCCAAAAAGTGACGCAATTGTAATTATTCTTGTTACTGGGGTAACAGTAGCTGCAGACTTAGCTGTAGCAGTGATTGTTGGGGTAATTTTTTCTGCTTTAGTATTTGCTTGGGAATCTGCCTCAAGAATTAGAGCAATTGAAAGACCATCAATAAGAGAAAAGGGGGCTAAAGTTTATGAAATTGAAGGACCACTTTTTTTTAGTTCTACTAATAGTTTTCTAGAAATTTTTAAACCAACAAAAGATCCTGCTGTTATTATTATTGATTTTGCTAGATCAAAGATAATTGACCAATCAGCGTTAAAAGCAATTGAAGATATTGCCGATAAATACAATGCTATTGGTAAAAAAGTTAAACTTAGACATTTAACAAGAGATTGTCATAAATTGTTAAGCAGATCTGGACAACTAGTAGTCGATAGTGATGACGATCCAAAATATGGAATTGCCGTTGATTATGATGTAAAATTAGGAATATTCGGCAAATAATAATTGATTTAAGTCAAATTTCTACCCCTTAATATCAACAACTCTTTTAGTGTGGGGGCTTGTAGAATTTAATTTTTATAGTAAATTTAAAATACTTATGAAGTCTGTAAAAATTAAAAAAAAATTAAAAAAAATAAAAAAAAAATTCATACCAAAATTTACTCTAAGTAAATTAAGTAAAAAAGTTACATCAAATTTTGAAAAGACATATAAAAAATTAAGTAGCAGAAAAAAAACTAAAAAATTAAAGAAGACAAAAACTACAGCTGTGTTTAAAGCACAAATAAAATTAAGGGAACAAATAGCCAAACAAAAACAAAGAGAAAATCTTGCTAAAATTCAAGTTGTAAAAATTCGAAATCAGGAAAAGCAAAGAATAAAAGACGAGGAATTAAAAATAAAAAAACAGGAACTCAGACTTAAAGAAGAAGAGTTAAAACTAAAATTTGCAGAACAAAAATTAAAAGAACAAGCTGAGCAAAGACTTCAAGATCAGGAAAAAAGAAAAAAAAATGAAGAAAAAAGAATTAGAATTGAACAGAAAAGACTAAGAAATGAAGAATTAAGATTAAGAGAGGCATCGGAAAAAAGAATTAGAGATGAAGAACAAAGAAATAGAGACGAAGAACAAAGAATAAGAGATGGAGAAGAGAGGAAACGACTTGAAGCAGTGCAAAAAATTAAAGATGAAGAACAAAGAAATAGAGACGAAGAACAAAGAATAAGAGACGGAGAAGAAAAGAAAAAACTTGAAGCAGAACAAGGAATTAAAGATGAAGAACAAAGAATTAAAAATGAAGAACTAAAGCGTAGAAAAAACGAAGAAACTCAAAGATTGAAAGAGTGGGAATTAAAATTTGACGAAGAACGAAAAAAAATAGAAGCAGAACAAATTTTAAAAGAAGAGGATCTAAAAGAAAAAGAAGACATGAGAAAGAAGGAATTGGAGTATAAGCTTAGAAATCCTGGTAAGATAAATTAATTATTTTTGACACTTTAAAACTCTAATGTATTAATATATTAACAATAACAATAAAAATAACACAGTGCCCTCGTGGTGAAATGGTAGACACAAAGGACTTAAAATCCTTGCCCTTTTGGGAGTGCCAGTTCGAGTCTGGCCGAGGGCACCATAACAACAATGATTAAATTTCATTTTACTTTTGACAAAACAAAAAATTCACAAAAATTAAAAAAAAAACTTTTAAATAAATACAAAAATTATTCTGCAAAAAAATCTAGTGTCATAGTAGTTGGTGGCGGCGATGGTTATATGCTTAATTCTTTAAAGAAATACGAAAAATTTAAAAAACCATTTTATGGAATAAATTGCGGTACATATGGTTTTCTTATGAACAGATATGCCTCTGAGAATTTAGAAAAAAAAATAAGAAGAGCAAAAAAAACAACAATAAATCCACTTCAAATAGTTAGCTGTAATAACAAAACACACAAAAAAGCGTTGATTGCTGTTAATGAGGTTTCACTTTTTAGACAAACCAAGCAAACTGCATCTTTAAAATTGGAAATTGGAAAAAAAACAATAATTAAAAAATTAATAGGTGACGGTATTCTTATCTCTACTCCTGCAGGTAGTACGGCATATAATTTATCTGCATACGGGCCGATCCTATCGCTTAACTCTGGCAAACTAGCCATAACTCCAATTAGTCCCTTTAGGCCAAGAAGATGGAAAGGTAAAATTATTTCGAATGTAGTAAAAATAAAATTAATTAATCTTGATCCAAAAAAAAGACCCGTTGCTGCAGTAGCAGATAATATTGAGATTCGGAATATAAAGTCTTTAACTATAAAGACCAATAAAAGTATTAATTTAACTTTGCTTCATGATCCAGAAAGAAGCTTAGTTAAAAGAATAAAAATTGAGCAGATTAGGAAAAATTTTAATTAATTTTTTTATGTGGTGCCCCTTGTCCGATTCGAACAGACCACCTACTGATTACAAATCAGTTGCTCTACCAAATGAGCTAAAGGGGCTTCTTATCCTTTTAGAATAAAAATTATTAAAACTCAATTAAAATAAAAACAAATTAAAGTTAAAGTTCTAGCTATTTTTTTAGAACATGATTTATATGATGGCAGACTATTGCAACAGTATTAGATATATTTAAGCTTTCAACATTTTTACTTATACTAACTTTAAATCTAAAATCAGAGTGTTTTAAAGTTTGATGCTTTAAACCAAACCCTTCCGATCCAAAAAGAAGCACATTTCTTCCTGGCCACTTATGTTCAGTAAAGTCTTTTTTTCCAGATATATCAAAGGCACTAATCCAAAAGTTTTGTGATTTTAGATATTTTAAAGAAGTATTAATATTAGATTCCTTAAATATATTCATATGTTCCGCTCCACCACTAGCACTTCTGTAAAGCAATTTACTTTTAGACGGAAATGATCTGTCTTTTACTATTATCCCGTCTATATTAAAAGATGCAGCAGATCTTATTATTGAACCTATGTTTCTAGGATCAGTTACTTCTTCTAAAGCTAAAAAATTTATATTTTCTTTACCTGCCTCCTTTACAAAATCCTTTAAGGATATATCTTCTAGTTGTTCAACTTCAGCAACAAGTCCTTGGTGTGCAATTTCATCTCTTCCACATAAATTGTCCAACTCTCTTCTTGATTTATAAAAAACGTGAATATTTTTAAATAAGTTAAATTTTTGATTTTCCCTATTTAAATTTTTTAAAGCATCTTCTGTAACAAATACTTTTTCTATTTTTCTTTTAGGATTTTTTAGGGCTTCTGCTACCGCATGTTTTCCTACAATTAAAAAAGTTGTTTTTTTCATTATTTATGGGCTTTTTTTTCAATTAATTAGCATATTTTAACGCAAAATGATTTATTGCATTTAAATGCAAAAAGCATATAAAACGCTTGTTGTTAAATACTTTTTAAGTTAAGGGGTATCCCAATTTGAGTTATAAGGAGGGGTACCAAAGCGGTCAAATGGGGCAGGCTGTAAACCTGTTGCCTTCGGGCTTCGAAAGTTCGAATCTTTCCCCCTCCACCAAACTTAGAGTTGTATTTAAGAATATAAGGAGTTAAAAAGTTTGGATATTGCGGGTGTGATTCAATGGTAGAATGCTAGCCTTCCAAGCTGGATGTAAGGGTTCGATTCCCTTTACCCGCTCCAAGAATTTTAAGTTAATTATAAAAAAAAAATAAGGAAAAAAAATGTCAAAAGAAAAATTCGTACGAAATAAACCTCATTGTAACATAGGAACAATAGGACACGTGGATCACGGTAAAACTACTTTAACAGCAGCAATAACGAAAGTTCTATCTACAGCTGAAGGATCTTCAGCAAAATTTACCGCTTACGATCAAATAGATAAAGCTCCTGAAGAAAAAGAAAGAGGTATTACCATTTCAACAGCCCACGTTGAGTACGAAACTGCTAATAGACATTACGCGCACGTTGATTGTCCAGGACACGCTGACTATGTAAAAAATATGATTACAGGTGCAGCACAAATGGACGGAGCAATTTTAGTTGTAAATGCAGCTGATGGTCCTATGCCACAAACTAGAGAGCACATTCTTTTAGCTCGTCAAGTTGGAGTTCCATCTATCGTAGTTTTTTTAAACAAAGTTGACACTGTTAAAGATGCTGAGTTATTAGAACTTGTTGAAGAAGAAATTAGAGAACTTTTAACTTCTTATAAATATCCAGGTGATAAAACTCCAATCATCAAAGGATCAGCTTTAAGTGCCGTTGAAGGAAAAGATGACGAAATTGGAAAAAACGCAATTTTGGAATTGATGAAACAAGTTGATGCATTCATCCCTCAACCTGATAGACCTAAAGACAAACCTTACCTAATGCCAGTAGAAGATGTTTTTTCCATATCTGGAAGAGGTACAGTTGTTACTGGTAGAATTGAATCAGGCGTAGTTAAGGTTGGAGAAGAAATAGAGATAGTTGGAATCAGAGATACAAAAAAATCTACTTGTACTGGAGTTGAAATGTTTAGAAAACTTCTCGACAGTGGTGAAGCTGGAGACAACGTTGGAATCCTTCTAAGAGGTATTGAAAGAAATGATGTTGAAAGAGGCCAAGTACTTTGTAAGCCTGGATCTATTACTCCTCATACTGAATTTGAAGCCCAAGCATATATTTTGAAAAAAGACGAAGGTGGAAGACACACTCCTTTCTTTACAAAATACAGACCACAGTTTTACTTTAGAACAACAGATGTTACAGGTGAAGTAACTTTACCTGCTGGAACTGAAATGGTTATGCCAGGTGACGATGGAAAATTTACTGTAAAATTGATTACTCCTATAGCAATGACTGATGGTCTAAACTTTGCTATTAGAGAAGGTGGTAAAACAGTTGGAGCTGGAGTAGTTACTAAAATTTTAAAGTAAAAGCTTAGGAGCGTAGTTCAATTGGTAGAGCGCCGGTCTCCAAAACCGGAGGTTGTGGGTTCGAGTCCCTCCGCTCCTGCCAATAAATTGAATAAAAATTATGAAAAATCCTTTAAGATTTATACAGGAAGTTAAGCAAGAAGCTTTTAGAGTTACATGGCCAACAAAAAAAGACACATTAACAGGCGGTCTTATGGTTTTTGCCTTAGCTTCTATCGCCGCAATTTTCTTTCTACTTTTAGATCAAATATTGAGATTTCTACTTAACTTAGTTTTAACTATAAGTTTTTAAATATGAATTGGTATATAGTTCAAGCATACTCGGGATTTGAAAAAAAAGTGGTCGAATCTATAAGGGATATACTTGCTAAGAATAAACTAGAGTCCCATCTTGGAGAATCGCTTGTTCCAACTCAAGAAGTAACTGAAGTAAAAAAGGGTAAAAGAACAAAAAAGCAAAAAAAATACTTCCCGGGATATGTTTTGGTTAAACTAGAAATGACAAAGCAAGTTTTTCATTTAATTAAAAACCTTCAAAAAGTTAGTGGCTTTTTAGGCACAGAAGACAAACCAACACCTATCACAGATACTGAAATTCAACGTATAATCGACCAAGTTTCAGAAAGTGCAATTAATCCAAAAAGTGGTATAAGTTTCGAGATTGGTGAAAAAGTAAAAGTATGTGACGGTCCTTTTGCTTCTTTTAACGGCTTAGTTGAAGAAATAGATGAAGAAAAATCAAGACTTAAAGTTTCTGTTTCTATTTTTGGAAGAGCTACACCAGTTGATTTAGAGTACAACCAAGTAGAAAAAAATTAAAATGGCAAAAGAAATTTCAGGACTTATAAAATTACAAATTAAAGGAGGCCAAGCTAATCCGGCTCCTCCAGTTGGACCAGCATTAGGCCAAAGAGGAATAAACATAATGGAATTTTGTAAGGCATTTAATGAAAAAACAAAATCAATGATGGGAAAACCAGTTCCAGTTGTGATCACTGTCTACAAAGATAAAAAATTTGATTTTATTATTAAAACTCCACCAGCCTCACATTATATTAAAGAGGCGGCAAAGCTTAAAAGTGGTTCAAAGGAACCAGGAAGAACTATCGCAGGTTCTATTACTATGAAACAAGCAGAAGAAATAGCTAAAGCTAAGATGCAAGATTTAAATGCGTTCGATATTCAAGAAGCAACAAAAATTATTTGTGGTTCTGCTAGATCTATGGGTATTGAGGTAAAAGATTAATGAAAAAAAATTCAAAAAGATACAACGCTCTTGAAAAAAACTTAAAAGATTCTAAGTCTATTAATTTAAAAGAAATTTTAGAATTAATTAAAAAAAATTCCACAACAAAGTTTGATGAGTCAATCGATATTTCTCTGCGTATTGGTCTAAAACAATCTAAAGGTGGCGACTTTAATTTACGAACAGTTACCCAACTACCAGCTGGTTCTGGCAAAAAAATAAAAATTGCTGTTTTGTGCGAACCTGACAAGGCGGAAGAAGCAAAAAAAAGTGGTGCAGATATAGTTGGATCTGAAGATTTAATAGAAAAAATTGCTAGTGGAAAATTTAACTTTGATAAATTAATTTGCACACCTGGCATGATGAGTAAAATTGGAAAGCACGGAAAAGTTTTAGGACCAAAAGGCTTAATGCCTAATCCTAAGCTTGGCACTGTTTCAACAAATATTAAAAAATCAGTTGAAGATATTAAATCTGGCTTAATCGAAATCAAACATGATAAAGATGGAAATATAGGAACTTCAATAGGAAGAAAAAGTTTTTCAACAGACAATCTAGTGAGTAACTTAAAACATTTAGTTGATTTTATTAAAAAAGAAAAACCAGATGCTATAAAAGGAGAGTTTATTAGAAGTATATACGTTACATCTTCAATGGGCATCTCTCACAAGATAAGTAACAAGAGTATTTAATATTATGATGAACAAAAAAACTAAAAAAAACTACATAGAAGAAATGAAAAAAACATTTTCATCCAATGAGTCCGTTATGATTACTCATTACCAAGGACTGAATGTAGTTCAGTTAGATGCACTTAGAAAAGAACTTAGAGAAAATGGTATTTTATTTAAGATCACAAAGAATCGAATTACAAAATTGGCTGTTAAGGATTCTCCGTGTAAAGATTTAGAAAAATTCTTCTCAGGACCAACCGCAGCAGCTATTTCATCAGATCCATTTATGTCAGCTAGAATATTGTCAAAATTTGCAAAAAAAAACGATAAGTTGAAAATTGTCGCAGGTTTTATGGAGGGCAAAGTTATAGATCAAGCAGAAGTTGCTAAAATAGCCAGTCTGCCGACTTTAAATGAAGCAAGAGCAAGTATTGTTGGAATCTTAAATGCACCAGCGCAAAAAATAATTGGAATTTTACTTGCACAGAGCAAAAAAATGACTACTTTAGCGCCCGCAGAGGAAATTAAAAATTAATTCACAGGATTTATAATGTCAGATTTAAATAAAATTATCGATGATTTATCAAAACTAACTGTAGTTGAAGCCGCCGATCTTTCAAAACAACTTGAAGAAAAGTGGGGTGTTTCAGCAGCAGTAGCAGCAGCTCCAGCAGTAGCAGGAGCAGGCGCAGGTGGAGAAGAAAAAACTGAATTTACTGTTTTCCTTGCTTCTTTTGGAGAGAAAAAAATTAACGTGATCAAAGAAGTGAGAGCAATAACTGGTTTGGGTTTAAAAGAAGCTAAAGATTTGGTTGAAGCTGCGCCTAAAGAAGTTAAAGCGGGTGTTTCAAAAAAAGATGCTGACGAAATGAAAGCAAAACTTGAAGCAGCGGGCGCAAAAGTAGAATTAAAGTAAACAAAATATTAGCTACCTTTACTAAAGTTAAATAAAACTTTAGTGATTTTTTATTAATGGATTTATCTTTTACACAAAAAAAAAGTATTCGAAAAAACTTTGGCAAGTTAGTTGAAAGTTTATCTATTCCAAACTTAATTGAAGTTCAAAAAAATTCTTATAACGAATTTACAAGCTCTAAGTCCATTCACGAAGGAACTGACGAACTTAAAAAAGGAATACACAAAACTTTTCAAAGTATATTTCCAATTGAAGACGGTAATGACAAAGCTACATTAGAATATATTTCTTACAAACTAGAAAAACCAAAATTTGATGTGTTAGAATGCAAACAAAGAAGTTTGACCTATTCAGCTTCTTTAAAAGCAAATTTAAGATTAGTAGTTTATGATATTGACCCGGATACTAATACAAAACAAATTTTATCTGCAAAAGAACAAGAAGTTTTTATAGGCGAACTTCCTTTAATGACAACAAGCGCAACCTTTGTTGTTAATGGTGTTGAGAGAGTTGTTGTAAACCAAATGCATAGAAGTCCCGGTGTTTTCTTTGATCACGACAAGGGAAAAACTCATAGTAGTGGTAAACTTTTGTTTAATTGCAGGATTATTCCTGGAAGAGGATCGTGGCTAGATTTTGAATTTGATCCAAAAGACATTCTCTACTTTAGAATTGATAGAAAGAAAAAATTGCCGATTACAACTTTATTGTACGCTTTAGGTGTTACTAGAGAAGAAGTTATTGAGAATTATTACTCACAGAATTTATTTACCTACGATAAAAATAGCAAAATGTGGAGTACTAAACTTATTCCAGAAAATTACAAAAGACCAATTAAATTGCCGTATGATTTAGTAGATGCAAAAACTAACAAAAAATTTTTAGACAAAGGAGAAAAGCTTAATCTAGTTATAGCCAATAAATTAAAAGAAAAAGGTCTAACTAATATTCTTATTTCCAATAAGGAAATAATTGGAAAATACATAGCACATGATGTCAAAGAAAAGAACGGCGATCCTATTATAAAATCTGGTTTTGATATTACCGAAGAAATACTTGAAAATATTATTTTTAACGAAACTTATTCCTTAAAACTTGTCGATATTGACCCGATTAATAAAGGACCATATTTATTGGAAACTTTAAAAGTAGAAAAAAATATAGATAGAAGCGAGGCATTAAACGACATTTATAGAATTTTAAGACCAGGTGAAGCCCCGACAATTGAAGTAGCCGAGGGAGTTTTTCAAAATTTATATTTCAACAAAGAGCGTTATGATTTATCTGAAGTAGGAAGAGTTAAATTAAACGCTAAATTAAATCTTAAAACAGATTTAAAAGATACAGTTCTATTTAAAGAAGACATTCTGGCAATCATTCAATTCATGCTTGATCTAAGAGATGGTAAAGGAGAAGTTGATGACATTGATCACTTAGGTAACAGAAGAGTTAGATCTGTAGGAGAGTTAGTAGAAAATCAGTTTAGAATTGGGTTACTTAGAATGGAAAGAACAGTTAAAGAAAAAATCTCAACTTTTCTAGAAATTGAATCTGCGATGCCTCAAGATTTAGTTAATGCAAAACCTATAACATCTTCATTAAAAGATTTTTTTGCTACATCAGCACTTTCACAATTTATGGATCAGACTAATCCACTTTCTGAAATCACACACAAAAGAAGAGTATCAGCACTTGGACCAGGCGGGCTTACAAGAGAGAGAGCTGGTTTTGAAGTTAGAGATGTACACCCAACTCATTACGGTAGGATTTGTCCTATCGAAACGCCAGAAGGACCAAATATCGGTCTTATAAATAGTTTAGCTACTTACTGCCGAGTTAATAAATATGGCTACATTGAAAGCCCGTACAAAAAAGTGATCAATGGAAAAGTTACGCAAGAAGTAAATTATTTGTCAGCTATTGAAGAAGAAAAATTTACAATTGCTCAAGCCAATTCTACTATTAATAAAGACGGTACTTTTGAAGAAGAGCTTGTTTCTTGCAGGCATGATTTAAATTTTCTTTTAGCAAACAGAGAAAGTGTTGACTACATCGATGTCTCACCCAAACAATTAGTATCGGTAGCCGCTGCCCTTATACCTTTTTTAGAAAACGATGATGCTAACAGAGCCTTAATGGGCTCCAACATGATGAGACAAGCTGTTCCTTTACTGAAACCAGAATCCCCACTTGTTGGTACTGGAATGGAATCAGACGTTGCTTTAGATTCTGGCGTTACTATTGTTGCAAAAAGAGATGGTATTGTTGATAAAATCGACGGTAAACGCATCGTTGTAAAAGCTACTGATGTTAAAGAATTATCTCAATCTGGTGTAAATATTTATAACTTATCAAAATTTAAAAGATCAAACCAAAATACGTGTATTAACCAAAGGCCTCTAGTAAAAGTTGGTGATACAATCAAAACCGGAGACATCATCGCAGATGGACCAGCTACAAAATTAGGTGAATTAGCATTAGGTAAAAATGTGACGGTAGCCTTCATGCCATGGCAGGGATACAATTTTGAAGATTCAATTCTAATTTCCGAAAGATGCGTAACAGATGACGTTTTTACATCCATTCATATTGAAGAATATGAATCAATGGCAAGAGATACCAAATTAGGTGCAGAGGAAGTTACTAGAGACATTCCAAATGTAAGCGAAGAAAGTTTAAGAAATTTAGATGAGTCAGGAATAGTATACGTTGGTGCAGAAGTAAAACCTGGAGATATATTAGTTGGGAAAGTTACACCAAAAAGTGAGTCATCTTCTAGCCCAGAAGAAAAACTATTAAGATCAATTTTTGGTGAAAAAGCTACTGATGTTAGAGACTCTTCTTTAAAGCTCAAATCAGGTGGTTCTGGTGTGGTTATAGATGTTAGAGTTTTTAACAGGCACGGAATCGAAAAAGATGAACGATCAATTGCTATTGAAAGAGCTGAAATTGAATTAGTTCAAGAAGATAAACTAGTTGAAGAAGAAATTTTAATTAGAAATATTAAAGTAAGATCTGTAGATTTACTAAAAGGAAAACAAGCTAACAAAGCATATAAATCTATAAATGCAAAATCTTTTATCGAAGAAGAGCAATTAAATGAACTAAAGTTAAAAGATATTTGGAAATTATCCTTTACCGATGATCAGTCAAATAAAAATTTATTAAAACTTAAAAAGCAATTTGACGAAGCGAGTGAAGATATAAAATTAAGATTTGAAGACAAGGTTATAAAAATTAAACAAGGTGACGATTTACTTCCTACAGTAATGAAAGTAGTTAAAGTGTTTGTTGCTGTTAAAAGAAGATTAATGCCAGGAGATAAAATGGCTGGACGACACGGTAACAAGGGTGTCGTAAGTAAAATAGTCCCCGTACAAGACATGCCTTACATGGCAAATGGTAAACCTGTTGACATAGTTTTAAATCCTCTAGGTGTACCTAGTCGTATGAATGTAGGGCAAATTTTGGAAACTCACTTAGGGTGGGCATGTTCTGAATTAGGAGATCAAATAAAAGAGTATTTAAAAAATTTTGATAAAACTATTGCAGATCTAAATAAAAAATTAAAAGATATTTATGGCTCTGTATATTACGAAAATGTAGTTAGTAAGTTAAATAAGAAAGAGTTATTAGAACTTGTTCAAAATATATCGAACGGTGTTCCAATTGCAACACCTGTTTTTGACGGTGCATCTACAGACGATATCAAAAATATGTTAGATTTAGGTAATCTACCTAATTCTGGACAAACAACTTTATGGGATGGTTTAACAGGAGAAAAATTTGATAGGCCGGTCACAGTTGGAATTATATACATGTTAAAACTAAATCATTTAGTAGAAGATAAAATTCACGCAAGATCAACAGGACCTTATAGTTTAGTTACCCAACAACCTCTTGGAGGAAAAGCACAGTTAGGTGGTCAAAGATTTGGTGAAATGGAAGTTTGGGCTTTAGAAGCCTACGGTGCATCTTATACACTACAAGAAATTCTTACAGTTAAGTCTGACGATGTTGCAGGTAGAACTAAAGTTTATGAAACTATCGTTAAGGGGAATAATAATTTTGAATCAGGCGTGCCTGAATCATTTAACGTATTAATTAAAGAAATCAGAGCTTTAGGACTCAATATTGAACTAAACTAATATGGAAAAAAATTTATCAAAACAAACTTACCAGAATAACAATAATAATTTACCTGACACTAACTTTAGTAGCATAAAAATTACTTTGGCTAGTCCAGAAAAAATTAGATCATGGTCTTTTGGAGAAATTAAAAAACCAGAAACTATTAATTATAGAACTTTCAGGCCTGAAAAAGACGGCTTATTTTGTTCAAGAATTTTTGGTCCAGTTAAAGATTACGAATGTCTTTGTGGTAAGTACAAAAGAATGAAATTTAGAGGAATAATCTGCGAAAAATGTGGTGTAGAAATTACCAAATCAAATGTAAGAAGAGAAAGAATGGGTCATATCGATCTAGCTTGCCCTGTTGCACATATCTGGTTTTTAAAATCACTGCCAAGCAGAATAGCTCTTGCTATAGATATGAAACTCAAAGATGTTGAAAGAGTTTTATACTTTGAAAGCTTTATAGTTGTAGAACCCGGTTTAACTACCTTAAAAAAAAATGATTTAATTTCTGAGGATCAACTAATAAAAGCTCAAGATGAATTCGGGGAAGATGCTTTTCAAGCTGGCATTGGCGCTGAAGCTGTAAGAGAAATTTTAATAAACTTAGACTTAAAAAAAGAACAAACAAGATTACGTACAGCTTTAGATACCATCAAATCAAAAGTTACAGAAGAAAGAACAATAAAAAGATTAAAACTTATAGAGTCTTTTATCGATTCTGGAAATAAACCAGAATGGATGATTTTAACAACAGTACCTGTTATACCACCTGAACTTAGACCTTTAGTTCCTCTAGATGGAGGTAGATTTGCCACTTCAGATCTAAATGATTTGTACAGAAGAGTTATAAATCGTAACAACAGGTTAAAAAGATTATTAGATCTTAAAGCGCCCCACATTATTGTAAGAAATGAAAAAAGAATGCTACAAGAGTCAGTTGACGCACTTTTTGACAATGGTAGAAGAGGTAGAGTCATTACTGGTACTGGTAAAAGACCTCTTAAATCATTAGCAGAAATGTTAAAGGGCAAACAAGGAAGATTTAGACAAAATTTACTTGGAAAACGAGTTGACTATTCTGGCCGTTCAGTAATTGTAGTTGGACCTGAACTTAAGTTACATCAATGTGGTTTGCCAAAAAAAATGGCTCTAGAACTTTTCAAACCTTTTTTATATGCAAGATTAGATAAACTTGGATTAGCCACGACAATTAAGCAAGCAAAAAGATTAGTTGAGAAAGAAGTTCCAGAGGTTTGGGATGCTTTAGAATTTATTACAAGAGAACATCCAATTTTATTAAACCGAGCCCCAACATTGCACAGATTAGGTGTCCAAGCTTTTGAAGTTAAATTAATAGAAGGTTTTGCTATAGAGTTACACCCACTTGTTTGTGCAGCTTTTAATGCCGATTTTGATGGCGATCAAATGGCTGTTCATATTCCTTTAAGCTTAGAAGCTCAATTAGAAGCAAGAGTGTTGATGATGTCCACAAATAACATCTTAAGTCCCTCAAATGGAAAACCTATAATCGTACCGAGCCAGGATATTGTACTTGGTATATATTATCTTTCTCAAGCGGATGACAAAAATGAAGATAATCCAAAAGGTATTTTTTCAAATATAGATGAAATCGAACATGCTATTGAAAATAAATCAATAAGTTTACATTCTAAAATTATTTCTATTTTTGAAACTGTTGATGAAAAAGGAAACAAATTAGTTCAAAAGTACACAAGTACAGCAGGAAGATTTTTATTAGCAAGTATATTACCAAAACATCATAAAATAAAATTTACAATTATTGATAGACTGCTAACCAAAAAAAATGTATCTGAAATTATAGATGCTATATTCAGATTTTGTGGTCAAAAAGAAACTGTTATTTTTTGTGATCGAATTAAATCATTAGGTTTTAAACACGCATTTAGAGCGGGAATTTCATTTGGTAAAGATGATTTAATAATTCCAGAAACTAAAACTCAATTAATCAACCAAACAAAAAAACAAATCGAAGTTTATGAAAAACAATATTCTGATGGGTTAATTACAAGAGGTGAAAAATACAACAAGGTGGTTGATATCTGGTCTAAGTGTACAGACACTGTAGCAAATGAAATGATGAAAGAAATTTCTTCAGCGCAAAAAATTTTCCCCGATGGTAGAATTGAAACAAATTCTGTGTATATGATGGCAGATTCTGGAGCCAGAGGTTCCCAAGCTCAAATGAAACAGCTAGCTGGTATGAGAGGTTTGATTGCTAAACCATCAGGTGAAATTATTGAGACTCCTATTATGGCTAATTTTAAAGAAGGACTTTCAGTATTAGAATATTTCAACTCTACACACGGTGCTCGTAAAGGTTTAGCAGACACCGCGTTAAAAACCGCAAATTCAGGCTATTTAACGAGAAGACTTTGTGACGTTGCCCAAGATTTACAAGTTACAATAAATGATTGTGGTTCTAAATCTTCAATTAATATTACTGAAGTTATAGAAGGTGGAAATATTTTAGTTAGCTTGTCTGAAAGAGTTTTAGGTAGAACTACAGCCCAAGATATTAAGAATCCAATTTCTGGTGAGGTTATTCTAAAAAAGAAAAGATTATTAGACGAGACTGATTGTGAAAAAATAGATGCTGCTGGCGTTAAATCTATCCAAGTTTACTCAATAATTACTTGTGCGGCAACAAAAGGTGTATGCCAAACTTGTTACGGAAGAGATTTAGCTCGAGGCAACTTAGTAAGTATAGGGGAAGCAATAGGTATGATAGCTGCTCAGTCAATTGGTGAACCAGGAACTCAATTAACAATGAGAACCTTCCACGTTGGTGGAACAGCACAAGTTAAAGAAGAATCTCAAATTATTTCACAAAACAAAGGTAAGCTTAAGATAATAAATAAAAATTTAATTGAAGACTCAAAGAAGAATATAATTGTAATGGGCAGAAATACAGAACTTTCCATCGAAGATGACAACGGTATTCAGCTAGGTATTTACAAAGTAATTTATGGGTCAAAATTATTCTTTAAAGATGGAGACATGATTGAAAAAGGCAAAAAAATTGCAGAGTGGGATCCGTATACTTTACCAGTTATAGCTGAAACTAGTGGTGTAGTTAACTACATGGATCTTGTTGAAGGAACTTCTTTAACTGAAACCATGGATGATTCAACTGGTATATCTTCAAAATCAGTTACAGACTGGAAGTCATTGTCTAAAAATACAGAACTTAAACCTAGACTTACTCTTAGAGATGACAAGGGTGAGGTTATTAAAAAAGCTGATGGAAACGTAGCAAGGTATTTTTTAGTTCCAGATTCAATTCTTTCTGTAAAAGATGGTCAAAAAGTTTCTACTGGAGACGTACTGGCTAGACTTCCTAAAGAAACATCTAAAACTAAAGATATTACCGGCGGACTACCTAGAGTGGCCGAGTTGTTTGAAGCTAGAAAACCAAAAGATAGCGCTATTATAGCAGAGAATGATGGGATGATAGAATTTGGAAAAGAAATTAGAGGAAAGCAAAAAATTTCGATTGTATCTACTAAGGGTGAAACTTCAAATTATCTAATCCCCAAAGGAAAACACATTAACTTTAACCAAGGTGAAAAAATTAAAAAAGGTGAATACTTGCTTGATGGCAGTCCATTACCCCACGATATTTTAAGAATTTTAGGTGTCGAGAGACTTACAGAGTTTTTTGTTACAGAGGTCCAAGAAGTTTATAGACTTCAAGGTGTTGTAATTAACGACAAACACATAGAGACTATTGTCAGACAAATGCTGAAAAAAGTTGAAATCAAAGAACCTGGCGATACTGATTATTTATTAAACGAAACTGTTGATTTAATTGATATAGTTAAGATTAACGAAGACCTTAAGAAAGACGGTAAAAAACCTGCTGTTTATGAGAGAATATTATTAGGAATAACAAAGGCTTCTCTGCAAACTAAATCATTTATATCTGCTGCATCCTTCCAAGAAACAACAAGAGTTTTAACTGATGCCTCAATAAGAGGGAAAGTTGACTATCTTGAAGGGTTAAAAGAGAACGTAATTGTTGGAAGATTGGTACCTGCAGGGACGGGACTTACTAAAATGGGTTGGGATAAAAAAGCAAGAGAGCAAGATGAGCTAAGATTAGCTGAAATACAAAAGCAACAATTAGAAAATCCACCTGTAACAGAATAATACTGCAAAAAAAAAGTAAATTTTTCCTATTAAATATTGACTTTTACTCTTTCAATGTTAGTTTAGCGCAATTTTGATAGTTAGAAGTAAGGTAGTATTTAACCTTAAACACTGACTTAAGCGTATCTTGATTACTCAAGACCTACCTTTATTTTTTTCTTCAAAATTTATTATGCCAACAATTAGTCAACTAATTAGAAAACCTAGAACTAAACCTGCTGCAAGAAATAAAGTTCCTGCTCTAGAAGGGCAACCGTTAAAACGAGGTGTATGTTTAAAAGTTTATACAACCACACCTAAAAAACCAAATTCTGCATTAAGAAAAGTTGCACGTGTAAGATTATCAAATGGATTTGAAGTTACCGCATACATTCCTGGTGAAGGACATAATTTACAAGAACACTCGGTAGTATTACTACGTGGTGGTCGTGTCAAAGATTTGCCTGGTGTTCGTTATCATATTTTAAGAGGAAACTTAGATACCCAAGGTATTCCCGCGAGAAGGAAACGAAGATCTTTATACGGAGCTAAAAAACCAAAATAATATTATTTATGTCTAGAAAACGAAAAGCTCCAGTTAGAAAAGTTTACCCAGATCCAAAATTTCGTTCCGAATTAGTGTCAAAATTTATTAACTGCATTATGTATGATGGCAAAAGATCTACTGCCGAAAAAATTCTTTACGATGCCCTTGATAAAATAAAAGACACGAGTAAACAAGATCCTTTAAAAACTTTTAATGATGCAATTGGTAACGTTAAACCAAATGTAGAGTGTAGATCTAGAAGAGTAGGTGGAGCTACCTATCAAGTACCGGTAGAAGTTAAAACTAAAAGAGCCCAAGCTTTAGCCTTAAGATGGATTAAAGATGCCACTAGAAATAGAAAAAACAAAACTATGGCTGAAAAATTATATTTCGAATTACTAGACGCTTCACAAAATAAAGGTGCGGCAATTAAAAAAAGAGAGGATACGCACAGAATGGCAGAGTCAAATAAAGCTTTTGCTCATTTTAGATGGTAAATATTTATGTCTGAAATAAAATATCCTTTAGAAAAATATAGAAATATTGGTATCATGGCACACATTGATGCTGGTAAAACAACTACTACAGAAAGAATTTTATATTATACTGGCAAAAGTCATAAAATTGGTGAAGTCCACGATGGTGCAGCAACCATGGATTGGATGGAACAAGAACAAGAAAGAGGCATAACAATTACCTCGGCAGCAACTACATGTTTTTGGAATGAACATAGAATTAATATTATTGACACACCTGGACATGTAGACTTTACAATTGAAGTTGAAAGATCTTTAAAAGTTTTAGACGGAGCTGTTTGTGTTTTTGATGGTGTTGCTGGTGTTGAGCCTCAGTCAGAAACTGTTTGGAGACAAGCCGACAAATACAAAGTTCCAAGAATTTGTTTTGTAAATAAATTAGACAGAACCGGTGCTGATTTTTATATGTGTGTTGACATGATAAAAGATAGACTTGGCTGTAAACCGTTAGTATTACAATTACCTATTGGATCTGAATCAGACTTAAAGGGTGTAATAGACCTAGTTAAAATGAAAGCTGTTATTTGGCAAAATGAGGATCTTGGCGCAAAATTTGATGTAGTAGATATTCCAACTGATTTAAAAGGAAAAGCAGATAAGTACAGAAAAGAACTTGTTGAAGCTGCAGTTGAAGAAGACGAAGAGTTAATGGAATCATATCTCGAGGGAAAAGAACCATCAGAATCTGATCTTAAAAAATGTATAAGAAAAGGAACATTAGGATTTAATTTTGTACCGATAACTACAGGTTCAGCTTTTAAAAATAAAGGTGTTCAACCACTCTTAGATGCTGTTGTAGATTACTTACCTAGTCCCATGGATATTGGCTCAATAGAAGGAACGAAACTTGGAACAGAAGATAAAGTAGATATGAAATTTGGAGACAGCGAACCTTTTTCTGCTTTAGCTTTTAAAGTTGCTAACGACCCATTTGTTGGTTCTCTAACTTTTATTAGAATTTATTCAGGAACTATAAAGACCGGTACAAGTATTTATAATTCCTCAAAAGAAAAAACAGAACGCGTCGGAAGAATGTTATTAATGCACGCTAATAGCCGAGAAGATACTAAAGAAGCAACAACAGGTGACATAGTAGCTTTAGCAGGACTTAAGTTTACAGTTACTGGTCACACTCTTTGTGACGAAAACAAACCTATATTGTTAGAACCTATGGAGTTTCCTGATCCTGTAATAGAAATTGCGGTTGAACCTAAAACTAAAGCAGACCAAGAAAAAATGGGTGAGGCTCTAGCTAGATTAGCTAAAGAAGACCCTTCATTTAGAGTTACTTCTGATGAGGAATCAGGTCAAACTATTATCAAGGGAATGGGTGAATTGCATTTAGATATAATTGTTGACAGGATGAAAAGAGAATTTAAAGTAGAAGCAAATGTTGGAGCCCCACAAGTAGCTTATAGAGAAACTATATTAAACTCAGCAGAAGTTACATACATACACAAAAAACAAAGTGGTGGTTCTGGACAATTTGCAAAAGTAACATTAAGTGTTGAACCATTAGAACCTGGCAAAGGAAGAGAAGTTGAAAACAAAATTAAAGGAGCCTCAATACCTAAAGAATTTATTCCAGGCGTTGAAAAAGGAGTTGAGTCAGTTGCGGAAAGTGGAATTTTAGCTGGTTTTCCAATAATTGATTTTAAAGTAACAATATTAGATGGCTTACATCACGATGTCGACTCAAGTGTTTTAGCTTTTGAAATTGCTTCTCGATATTGTTTCAAAGAACTTTGTCAACAGGCAACATTAAAACTTTTAGAACCAATAATGAAAGTTGAAGTTGTCACTCCTGAAGACTTTATGGGCGATGTAATTGGCGATTTAAATAGTAGAAGAGGTCAAGTTGGATCTACAGAACCAAGAGGAAACGCTACTGCAATTTCAGCAACCGTACCTTTAGCAAACATGTTTGGCTACATAAACAATTTAAGATCATCAACCCAAGGAAGAGCACAATATACCATGCAATTTAGTCATTATGATAAAGTACCTCAAAACGTTCAAGATGAAGTAACAAAGAAACTAGCTTAATATTATGGATAAACAAAACATAAGAATACATTTACGTGCTTACGATAATAAAATTTTAGATTTATCTACGGAAGAGATTGTAAATACAGCAAAAAGAACAGGCGCTCAAGTTAAAGGCCCCATTCCTTTGCCAACTAGAATTGAAAAATATACAGTACTAAGATCTCCTCATATAAATAAAAAAAGTAGAGATCAATTTGAACAAAGAACACACAAAAGACTGATCGATATTATTGAACCAACTCCACAAACAGTTGAAGCACTCATGAAATTGGACTTGGCTTCTGGTGTAGACATAGAAATAAAAATATAAATATAAATTATGAGCTTAGGATTATTAGGAACAAAGATTGGAATGACAAGGGAGTTTTTAACAACAGGCCAATCTGTACCTGTAACTGTGATTAAAGTAGAAAAAGGGAGAGTACTAGATGTATATACTAGTGAGAAAAGAGGATATTCGGCCGTAAAGATAGGTTTTTTTCCAATAAAAAGTTCAAAATTGACAAATCAGATGAAAGGTTACTTTACAAAAAAAAATACTGAACCTAAAAAAATTTTAAAAGAGTTTCGTTTAGATAAAACTGAAGAATTTAAAGAAGGTAATGAAATAGGATTAGAAATTCTAAAAGATATAAAGTTTGTTGATGTGAGATCTAAAACTATAGGAAAGGGTTTTGCTGGTGTAATGAAAAGATGGAACTTTGGTGGTTTAAGAGCTTCTCACGGTGTTTCAGTTTCTCACAGATCTCATGGTTCTACTGGACAAAGACAAGATCCAGGAAAAGTTTTTAAAGGGAAAAAAATGGCAGGTCACATGGGTGACAAATTTAGAACAATGTTAAATTTAGAAATAATTAAATCGGATTTAGAAAATAATCTTTTATATCTAAAGGGATCAATACCAGGCTCAAAAAACTCTACAATATTAGTCAGACAATCTATTAAGGATGTTCGAAGAAAAACATTAATTGAAAAAATTGAAGCAAAGACAAAAGCAGCCGCTGCTAGTAAAGGTAAGAAATAACTACATGAAATTAAATTTACTAAATATTGAAGGCAGTAAATCTGGAACTGTTGAAGTGTCAGACAAAATAATGAATTTAAAATTTAATCATAAGCTAGTTAAATACGTAATTGATTGGCAATTAAATCATCAAAAACCTAGAACTGCTAAAACAAAACAAAGAAATGAAGTTAAAGGTTCAACAAAGAAAATTTATGCACAAAAAGGAACTGGCCAAGCAAGACATGCGAGTAAAAAAGCACCTCTATTTGTTGGCGGTGGTCAAGCGCATGGCCCAAAAGGAGCGGTTTATAAAATAAAAAAAATAAACAAGAAAGTTAGAAAATTGGCCTTAGCTCAAACTTTAGCAAAAAAAAATGTAGATAAACAATTGCACATCTTATCAGACATTACCAAAGAAGTTAAAAAAACCAAAGATTTTAACAAATTTTTAAATACCAATAAATTATTAAATGTTTTAATTGTATCTGATAAAGATTCTGAAAAAAACTTCGTAAAATCAGCAAGGAATATAAAAAATGTTAAAGTTATACGTGATGAAGGTACTAATATTTATGACCTTCTTAAATATACAAACGTTATTATTACGTCTACCTCAATGAAAAAAATAGAAGACAGGTTGTTAGATGAAAAAAATTAATTTTATAGACTCTATAAGACACCCAATTATTACTGAGAAGGCTACTATTTTATCTGAACATAATAAAACTGTTTTTAAAGTACACGCTGGAGCTAATAAGAAATCGATAAAAAAAAATATAGAAAAAATTTTCAAAGTTACTGTCGTTAAAGTGAACATAATGAATCAAAAAAGAAAAAAAAAAATCAAACAAGGTAAAATCTCAATCAAGCCAGGATTTAAAAAAGCAATTATAACACTAAAAAAAGGTCAAAGCATTGACCTATCATCAGGAATTTAAAAATGGCATTAAAAACATTTAAACCTTATACAAAATCAGTTCGTGGCACAGTTCTTGTGGACAAGAGCAAGCTATGGAAAGGTGATCCTTATAAACCTTTAACAGTTGGCCAACATTCTACAGGAGCAAGAAACAACATGGGTAGAATAACTTCAAGACACAGAGGTGGAGCTCACAAGCACAAATATAGAATCATAGATTTTTATAGATCAAAAAGAAACATCAAGGGTGTTGTAGAGAGAATAGAATATGACCCAAATAGAACTGGCTATATTGCTTTAATAAAATATGAAGATAACGATATGAAATATATTATTTGCCCACAAAATTTAGAGATTGGAGATACAGTAGAAGCTGGAAAAAAAGTTGAAATCAAAGTTGGTAATTGTTTAGAGTTAAGCGAGATTCCACAAGGTAGTTCAATACATAATATAGAATTAGTTCCAAACACAGGAGGTAAGATGGCTAGATCTGCTGGTTCATCAGCGACATTAACAGGATTTGACGGAGATCATGCTATTATAAGACTAGGATCTGGTGAAACAAGAAAAGTTAGCAATAAATGCATGGCAACACTTGGGTCGGTGTCAAACCCTGATCAAAAAAATATTAAAGTTGGTAAGGCTGGAAGAACTAGGTGGAAAGGCCAAAGACCACAATCAAGAGGAGTAGTAATGAACCCTGTTGATCATCCGCATGGTGGTGGTGAAGGTAAAACAGCTGGTGGACGGAATCCAGTTTCTCCTTGGGGCCAATCTGCTAAAGGTTTAAAAACTAGAAAACCACAAAGAAGTGATAAACTAATAATTTCAAGAAGGAAAAAAAGGAAATAATTATGGCTAGATCTGTCTGGAAGGGACCATTCGTACATCCAAGTTTGTTAAAAAAAATTGACAGATTAAAAGAAGGTGGTGGAGACAAAAGACCAATTAAAACGTGGTCAAGAAACTCGACTGTTATTCCAGATTTTGTTGGTCATAGTTTTTTAATCCACAATGGAAAATCTTTTATACCTATTACAATTTCAGAAGAAATGGTTGGTCATAAATTAGGAGAGTTTGCTTTGACAAGAACGTTTAGAGGACACACACCTGCAGATAAGAAAGCAGCACCAGCAACAGCCAAACCAGGAGGAGCAGGTGGAAAAAAATAATATTTCAGTTACGGCAGTAAATAAAAACGTAAGATCAAGTACACGTAAAATTGCTTTAATTTTAGATTTTATAAAAGGAAAAAAAGCCGATGTTGCAATAAGAGATTTAGAGTTTACAAGAAAAAGAATAGCTCACGATGTTAAAAAAACAGTTAAATCAGCACTTGCTAATGCTGAAAATAACTATCAATACGATATTGACAGTCTGTACATAAAAGAAGCATATGTAGGAAAATCTATCGTTATGAAAAGATTTCGACCACGAGCCAAAGGTAGAGCAAGTGCTATTAAAAAACCTTTTGCAAGAATTACTATTGTTTTAGGAGAGAAAAAAGAGATTAAAAAAGAGATTAAAAAAGAGGCTAAAAAAGAGGCTAAAAAATAATCATGGGACAAAAAATAAATCCAATAGGTTTTAGATTAGGTGTAAATAGAGGCTGGGACTCAGTTTGGTTTGCTAAAAAAAAAGAATTTGGAAAATTTTTAATAGAAGATTTTAAGATTAGAAAATATATTAAAAAAAATATCGTAAACTCAGGTGTATCAGACATAATTATAGAAAGATCTGGAAAAAAATTGATTGTATCAATTCATACATCTAGACCAGGCTTTGTAATAGGTAAAAAAGGTGCTGATATTGAAAAAATTAAAAAAAATATTCTTAAAATCTCGAAAGATAATGAGGTCTCGGTAAACATCAAAGAAATAAAGAAACCTGAATTAAATGCATACCTAATAGCAGAAAATATTGCTACTCAATTAATTAAAAGAATTGCTTTTAGAAGAGCAATGAAAAGAGGAATGCAGTCAGCATCCAGACTTGGAGCGTTGGGTATTAAAGTAATGGTAAGTGGTAGATTAAATGGAACTGAAATAGCTCGAACAGAATGGGAAAGAGACGGAAGTATCCCCTCTCATACTTTAAGAGCAAATATAGATTATGGCACTGCTGAAGCGTTAACAACTTATGGAATCATAGGAATAAAAGTTTGGGTATATAAAGGTCAACTCTATAAAAAAGATGTTGAAAATGAAAAAAAAGAAAGAGTAAAAAATGCTACAACCAGTAAGAACTAAATTCAGAAAAGCCTTTAAAGGCAGAATTCACGGAAAGGCAACGAGAGCTGCCGTTCTAAACTATGGTGCTTATGGATTAAAAGCTCTAGAGCCAGAAAGAATTATTGGAAAACAAATTGAAGCTGCAAGAGTTGCTCTAACTAGATATATGAAAAGAACTGGAAGAGTGTGGACTAGAATATTTCCAAATATACCAGTCTCTAAGAAGCCAACTGAAGTCAGGATGGGCAAGGGAAAAGGTAACATCGAGTATTACGCATGTCGAGTAAAACCAGGAAGAATTATTTTTGAAGTTGACGGTGTAACAGAAGACGTCGCAAGAATAGCTTTATATAAAGCATCGGCAAAACTACCAATTAAAACAAAATTTATTAAAAGATAAAAATGGTAAAAAATAAAAAAGAGGATAAAAAGCTAAATGGAGAACAGGCCGTTAAAAAGATTCAGGCTTTAAAAAAAGATTTATTTAACATAAGGTTTAAAAAAATTAATGGTCAAGTTGAAAATCCAGCACAATATAATGAAATTAAAAAGAGTATTGCAAGATTATACACAACATTAAATGCAAAGGTTTCAAAATGAGTAAAAGAATATTAAAAGGTAAAGTAGTAAGTTCTAAAAGTGACAAAACAATCGTTGTTGCGGTCGTTAGAAAATTTCAACATCCTTTTTTTGGAAAAGTAATATCTAAAACAAAAAAATATCATGCACACGATGAAAAAAATAAATTTAAAGATGGAGACGAAGTTCAAATTGCTGAATGCGCTCCTATATCTAAGAAAAAAACATGGGAGGTAATTGAGAAGTGATACAGAACCATACTGAATTAACTGTAGCAGACAATACTGGGGCAAAAAGAGTAGAATGTATAAAGGTACTCGGAGGCTCCAAAAGAAGATATGCTGGAGTAGGTGATCTAATAGTGATTACTGTTAAAGACGCCATACCTAAAGGCAAAGTTAAAAAAGGTGGTGTCCACAGAGCTGTAGTTGTAAGAACTAGAAAAGAAATTTTTCGAGACGATGGCTCTAAAATACAATTCGATCATAACGCTGTAGTTTTGACTGATGAAAAAGGTGAACCAATGGGAACAAGAATATTTGGCCCTGTAACAAGAGAATTAAGAGCCGCAGGACATACAAAAATTATATCATTAGCTCCGGAAGTTATATAAATATGCAAATTAAAATGGGAAACCAAGTAAAAGTTATTACAGGAAAAGATAAAGGTAAAACTGGTGAGGTAATAGAAATAAATAGAAAAATGAATACTATTAAAGTCAAAGCTGTCAATATTGTTAAGAAACATACGAAACCTACAAAAGAAAACAAAGGTGGAATTATATCAAAAGAGAGCTTTATACATTACTCAAATGTTAAAAATTTAGAGACTAAGAAAGAAAGTGTAAAAAAATAAATAAATGATACCTAGATTAAAAACTACCTATGAAAATGAAATTTTACCTAAATTAATGGTAAAATTAAAATTTTCTAATAAACACCAAGTTCCAAAAATTACAAAAGTTGTATTAAATATAGGACTAGGTGAAGATGCTACAGATTCTAAAAAAATTAAAGCATGTCAAGATGATCTAACATCAATTGCAGGACAAAAAGCAATAGTTACAAAATTTAGAAAATCAATTGCAAATTTTAAAACAAGAAAAGGCTTCCCTGCAGGTGTCAAAGTGACATTAAGAGCAGCAAAAATGTACGAGTTTATCGATAGATTAGTAAATATAGCCCTACCAAGAATAAAAGATTTTAGAGGATTAAGTGAAAACGGAATTGATAAATTTGGAAATTATAGCTTTGGAATAAAAGAACATCTTATCTTTCCAGAGATAAATTATGATAAAGTAGACAAAATAAGAGGTATGGATATCACTCTTGTTACCTCAGGAACAAACAAAGAAGGGACAGTTGAGCTGTTAAAGGAATTTAATTTTCCTTTAAACAAAACAATTAAAAATTAATACTATGGCAAAAACTAGCGCAATACAAAAAAACTTAAAAAGAATTAGATTAACTGAAAAATTTTCAAAAAAAAGAGCAGTATTGAAAAAAATAATAAAGAATAAAGAATTACCACTAGCTGAAAGATTTGCAGCTCAATTAAAACTAAACAAGTTACCAAAAAATTCTGCTAAAATAAGAGTAGTAAACAGATGTGAGATTACAGGTAGACCTCACGGTGTTTATAGAAAGTTAAAAATGTCAAGAATAGCTCTACGAGAAATGGCATCTTCTGGAAAAATTCCAGGAATGACTAAATCGAGCTGGTAAGGAAAAAAATATGACTTTGATGGATCCAATAGGAGATATGTTTACAAGAATTAGAAACGGCCAATTAAGACGGCTAACAAAAGTAGAAATGCCTTCCTCAAACTTTAGGCTAAAGGTTTTAGATGTTTTAAAAAATGAAGGTTTTATTTCTAGCTATCATATCGAGAAAAAAGAAAATAATAAAGTATCACTACTTGTAGATTTAAAATATTATGAAGGTATACCAGTAATAAAAGAAATTAAAAGAGTTTCTAAACCAGGTAGAAGAGTTTTTTCGCGAGCTGATAGCATTCCTCGAATTCAAAATGGCTTAGGTTTAGCAATTATATCAACTAACAAGGGCGTAATGTCTGACATTGAGGCTAGGAAAAATAATGTTGGTGGTGAAATTATTTGTAGAGTATTTTAATGTCAAAAATTGGAAAAAAAAATATAACCATACCTAAAGATTCATCAGTTAAATCTGAAAATGGATTAATAACTATAACTGGTCCAAAAGGCACTAAGCAACTAACAATAAATGATAAAATATTTTCTGCAAAAGTAAATGAGAACAATGAATTTAACATTATGCCGATAGCAACTAAAGATATAGACAAAAAAACATCAATAATGTGGGGCACTTACAGAAGTTTAATCAACAATGCTGTTTTGGGCGTAAGCACAGGACATGAAAAAATATTGGACATCACAGGTGTTGGTTTTCGAGCAAATTTAAAAGGTGAGATCTTAAACTTACAACTAGGTTTTAGTCACGACATTAATTTTAAAATTCCGAAAGATGTAAAAATCGTTGTTGAAAAACAAGTTATTATAAAAATAACTGGTGTTGACAAAGAGCTAGTATCAAAAGTTGCCTCAGATATTAAGACTTTCAAACCTGTAGAACCATATAAAGGAAAAGGTATTAGAGAAAGAGGACAATACGTGCTTAGAAAAGAAGGTAAGAAAAAATAATATGAAAAAAATTAATAATTCAATAAAAAGAGAACTTAGGAACAGAAAAAAATTAAAAAGTGTCACCGTCAATAGATATAGAATTTCTGTTTTTAAATCTTTGAAAAATATTTCTGCTCAAATAATAGACGATAAAGCCCAAAAAACACTTGTGTCAGTCTCATCTATCGAAAAGGAAATAAGAGCTAATAAAAAGAAAAAAATAGAAACCTCAGTTTTAATAGGAGAAATTTTAGCCAAAAGAGCTGCTGAGAAAAAAATTACTAAAGTTTATTTTGATCGTGGTCCATACAAATATCATGGAAGAATTAAAATGTTCGCTGACTCATTAAGAAAAAATGGAATGGAGTTTTAAATGGCTGAATGGCAAAAAAAAAAAAGTGAGTATAAGGAAAGACTAGTTGGAATAAACAGAATTACAAAAGTAGTAAAAGGGGGAAGAAGATTTGGTTTTGCAGCATTAATGGTTGTTGGAAATGAAAAAGGTTCAATAGGAGTTGGCCAAGGAAAATCAAAACAAGTTCCAGATGCTATCAAAAAAGCCACTCAAGATGCAATAAGAAATTTAGTTAAAATTTCATTAAAAGACGGTAGAACATTACATCATGATGTAAGGGGCAGAAATGGCTCAGGAAAAGTTCTGTTAAGATCAGCACCAGCTGGAACAGGTATTATTGCTGGAGGACCCATAAGAGCTGTATGCGATGTACTTGGAATTCAGGATGTAGTCGCTAAATCACTTGGATCTGCAAATCCTCATAATATGGTTAAAGCTTCAGTAAACGCGTTATTAGCTCAGCGTTCACCAAAACTATTATCTGCAATGCGAGGAAAAAAAATATCTGAAATAATATCTAAAAGAGAGAACACAAAGTGAAATTAAATACCTTAGTAAAAACAAATAGTACAAAAATTAGACCTGGTAGAGGGATTGGTTCCGGTAAAGGAAAAACTGGTGGTCGTGGAATTAAGGGACAAAAATCAAGAAGTGGTGTAGCCATAAAAGCTTTTGAAGGTGGTCAAACTCCTTTATATAGAAGATTGCCAAAAAGAGGATTTAAGTCGTTAGCCGTAGATAACACAGCTATCATTAATGTTTCACACTTGCAAAAATTTCATGATAATAAAAGATTAGATCTAAATGTACCTATTGACCTTAAAGTTTTACAGGAAAAAAAGATAATTAATAAAAAATACCTTAAATTGAAAATATTAGGTGACGGAGACTTAAAAAATAAAATAAACCTAACAGCCCATTATGTATCTAAGCAAGCACAAGCTAAAATTGAAAAAGTTGGCGGAACACTTAACGTTGTTAAAAAATACCAATCGTCAATTAAAAATAAAAAAACTGTCAAAACTCCTGAAATTCTAAAAAAATAGAAAGCTCAATGTCTAACGAAAATATTAATCAAGGTGCTTTTGCTAAAGCTAATGACCTAAAAAGTAGAATTTTTTTTACCATTGGTATTTTAATTGTTTATAGACTTGGAACATACGTGCCACTAGCAGGTATTGATCCACAAGCTTTAACTCAAGTAATGGGAAATTCTCAAAAAGGCCTTCTTGGAATGTTTAATGTGTTTTCAGGTGGTGCTGTAACACGTATGGCAATTTTTGCACTTGGAATAATGCCGTACATATCTGCTTCAATTATTATACAATTATTAACAGGTGTTTCTGATTATTTTAAAAACTTAAAAGAGCAAGGTGAAGTTGGAAGAAAACAAATTACACAACTAACAAGATACGGAACAGTGTTTATAGCTATTTTACAAGGTTACGGAGTTTCTGTTGGATTAGAAAATGCTGGATCTCTCGTTCTTGAGCCTGGCATGTCTTTTAGATTAACAACAACTATATCATTAGTAGCAGGAACTACTTTTTTAATGTGGCTTGGTGAACAGATTACTTTAAGAGGAGTAGGTAACGGTATCTCCTTAATAATTTTTTCTGGAATTGTTGCGGAAATACCCAGAGCGCTTGCATCAACATTTGAACTTGGTAGAACTGGAGCTTTATCTGCTACACTTATCATAATTATTTTTATACTCGTGATTTTTACAGTTCTCTTTATAGTTTTTTTTGAAAGAGCAATGAGAAAAATTTTAATAAACTATCCTAAAAGACAAGTAGGAAACAAAGTTTACGGGGGTGAATCTTCCCACCTACCTCTTAAGATAAATACTGCTGGTGTTATTCCAGCAATATTCGCATCAGCGTTACTATTATTACCTGTAACATTATCAAATTTTGGTTTCTCTGATTCAGAAACTTTTTTAAGTATTTCCTCTATGTTTACTCAGGGGCAACCTCTTTATATGTTACTTTACGCATCAGGAATTATTTTCTTTTCTTTTTTTTACACGTCAATTGTTTTTAACCCAAAAGAGACTGCTGAAAATCTAAGAAAGTATGGTGGATATATACCAGGGATTAGACCAGGAGAAAGGTCTGCAGAATATATTCAAACAATACTGACAAGATTAACTACTATTGGATCTATTTATTTAACTTTTGTTTGTCTTCTACCTGAGTTTTTAATTTCAAAATATCCAATACCTTTTTATTTAGGTGGGACTTCAATTTTAATAGTTGTAGTAGTTGCAATGGATACCGTAACCCAAGTTCAGACAAGATTAATGAGCTCTCAGTACGAGTCATTAATAAAAAAAACAAAATTTGGTAAATAAATAAGGAAATCAAATATGAATGTTGTTATATTTGGACCTCCTGGTGCCGGCAAAGGAACTCAGTCAGAGTTTATTGTAAAAAAATTTAATCTTTTTAAGTTATCCACCGGAGACTTACTTAGAGAAGAAATAGAAAAAAAAACTAAATTAGGTATTAAAATAACTTCAATTGTAAATTCTGGATCTCTTGTATCTGATGAAATTATAAATAGCCTAATTGAAAATATTGTTTCTGAAAAAAATTACAAAAACAAAATTATTTTTGATGGATATCCTAGAAATTTATCTCAAGCTCAAAATTTAAATAAACTTTTAAAAAAATATGACCAAAAAATTGACGTAGTTATAAGGCTAAAAGTTTCGTTAGATATTATAAAAAAGAGAATTACTGGAAGAACTGTTTGTTCAAAATGTGGAAATACTTATAATGATTTCTTTAATCCACCTAAAACAGATACAACTTGTTGCAAAAAAGAGTTTCTAAAAAAAAGAGACGACGATAACGTTAATGTGGCTATAAAAAGATATGAAACTTATGAAAAATCGACTGAGCCTGTTTTAGATTTTTATAGTAAAATGAACTTAGTAAAAGATATAAATGGAGAATCCACAATTGATGTTATTTTTACCCAAATAAGTAGCTATATAAAGATTATAGAGGGTTGACTTTATAAAATAACGCCATATAAATACCTTTTTAAAACTTATATCTAATAAACTATGGCCCGAATAGCCGGAATTAACATTCCTCCGAATAAAATAGTAAGCATTGCTCTAACTTATATACATGGCATAGGCTTACATTCATCAAAAAATATTTGTGATAAGCTTAGCATCCCTCTTGATGTGAGAGTTAATAGTTTAACAGAAGATCAGGTTCTTAAAATAACAGAATATATAAATACAAATCACAAAGTTGAAGGTGATTTACGAAGAGAAATTTCTTTAAATATAAAACGTCTTGTGGATTTGGTTACTTATAGAGGAACTCGACACAAAAAAAAATTACCAGTAAGAGGCCAACGAACCCACAGTAATGCTAGAACTCGTAAAGGTAAAGCCGTGGCAATTGCTGGGAAAAAACTTACTCCTCTAAAAAAATAAATAATTTATGAATAAAAAAGTAGAAGATAAAAAAGATATAAAAACGAGCAAAACTGAAAAAAAAGCTAAGCCAGCAGTTGTCGCAAAACCAACTACAAAAACGTCTTCATTCAAAAAAAAGAAGAAAATTAAAAAAAATATTACCACTGGAGTAGCCTATGTTTATTCTACTTTTAACAATACAATTATTTCTATAGCTGATGAAAGCGGTAACGTCATAGCTTGGTCATCTGCTGGTGCTAAAGGATTTAAAGGTTCTAGAAAATCTACTCCTTATGCCGCTCAAGTTGCGGCTGATGATGCTGGCGGCAAAGCTTTCGAGCAAGGAGTAAGAACTCTATCAGTGGAAGTAAAAGGACCAGGCTCTGGAAGAGAAACTGCCCTAAGAGCATTTCAATCAAAAGGATTTAAAGTTACATCTATTAAAGACACAACACCTATGCCTCATAATGGCACAAGGCCACCTAAAAGAAGGAGAGTATAATGCAAACGGCAAACAATATTATTGACAAAAATTGGAAAGCGTTAACAAAACCAAATAAATTAGAAATAACTAGTAACGAAGATAAATCAACCGCAAGTGTTGTAGCAGAACCATTAGAAAAAGGTTTCGGTCAAACTCTTGGAAATGCCTTAAGAAGAATATTACTTTCTTCTATACAAGGTGCTGCAGTAACCGCTGTTCAAATTGACGGAGTCTTACATGAGTTCTCTTCTATTAAAGGCGTTAGAGAGGACGTAACAGATATAGTTTTAAATGTTAAAAATTTAGCTATTAAATCTTCTGTAAACTCTCCAAAAAAAATTATACTAGATGTTAAAGGTCCTAAGGAAGTAAAAGCTAAAGATATAGAATTACCTTCTGAAATAGAGATACTTAACCCAGATCAAGTTATTTGTAATTTAGATGAAAAAACTAATTTTCATATGGAATTAATAGTTGATACGGGAAAAGGGTATGTACCTTCAACAAAAAATAAAGATGAAGATAGTCCACTAGGATTAATTGCCGTTGATTCTTTGTTTAGTCCTGTAAAAAAAGTTTCTTATACTGTTGAAAATACACGAGCTGGAAGTGCTTTGGATTATGATAAATTAATCATGAATATTGAAACAAATGGAACTGTTAATGCTGAAGATTCCATTGCATACGCAGCTAGAATTTTTCAAGACCAACTAGCAATGTTTGTTAATTTTGATGATCCCCAAGAAGTCATTAAAGAAGTTAAGTCATCCGAGCCAGAATTTAATAAGAATTTATTAAAAAGAGTTGAAGAGCTTGAACTTTCTGTTAGATCGATGAACTGTTTGAAAAATGACAATATTATCTACATCGGTGATTTAGTTCAAAAAACAGAACCAGAAATGCTAAGAACTCCAAATTTTGGTAGAAAGTCATTAAATGAAATTAAAGAGGTATTGAGCACTATGTCATTATACCTAGGCATGGAGATACCTAATTGGCCACCTGATAATATCGCAGAAATGTCAAAAAAATTGGAAGAAAACAATTATTAAATAATGAGACACGGTCTTGGACATAGAAAGTTAAATAGAACAGCGGAGCATAGAAAAGCTTTATTTCAAAATATGCTTAATTCTCTAATTAAGTACGAACAAATAACAACAACTTTACCCAAGGCAAAGGAGTTAAAACCACTTATAGATAAAGTTATCACTATAGGTAAAAAAAATAATTTAAGTAATAAAAAAAGACTATTTTCTAAATTACAAGATAAGAGCTCGGTTGTTAAAGTATTTGATGTTTTATCTGCTAGATACGAGAAAAGACAAGGTGGTTATTCAAGAGTTCTAAAAGCAGGATTTAGATATGGAGACGATGCTCCATTAGCTGTAATTGAATTAGTAGATAGAGATGTAGAGGCTAAAAAAGTTGATAAACCAAAAAAACTTGAAACAAAAGAAAAAAATCCCGCACCAGTTGTTTCTACTAAATAATTTTTTTAATATATACTTTCTATGATCAAAAAGTTTGAGGTAGAGAAAGATTTTCACAATTCCCGTTTTGATCGCTGGTTTAAAAATAATGTATTAGATATACCCCAAGGTTTAATTGAAAAAATTATAAGAAAAAATCAAGCAAAAGTTAATGGCAAGAAAACCAAAAGCTCTTATCGCGTTCAAGAAAATGACATAGTTGAAATTTTTAATATTGAAAAAGTAAAAAAGACTGAGAAAAATTTAATAACACAATATGTTCCATCTACGACAGAAAGAGATAAATACGATGATTTTATTATAGAAAATAATGAAAATTTTATTGTAATAAATAAACCTGCTGGTATTGCCGTTCAATCAGGAACAAAATCTTTTAAAAACGTAGTTGACACGCTAAGAAAGACGAAATATTTTGAAGACACAAAACCTTTTATAGTTCACAGACTAGATAAGGAAACTTCAGGAATTTTAATAGTTGCTAAAACAAGAGAATATGCTCAACTTTTTACATCTTTGTTTCGCATTAGAAAAATTCATAAAACATATTTAGCTGTTGTATATGGAGAAGTTTCCAAAGAAATTAAAGTTTTAGAGGATAATCTAGTTTTATATGAAAAAGAAAGAAAAATTATTCAAAAAGCAACCTCATATATTAAAATTTTAAAGGGTAGTTCTGAATACTCTTTATTGGAATTAAGGCCAATTACAGGAAGAAAACATCAACTCAGAAAACAATTGTATAATATTGGAAATTCAATAATTGGAGATGATAAATATTATGTTAAAAGGGGCAAAGATTTTATAAAAAGTAAAAATCTTATGTTACATGCCTATGAAATTAAATTTATGATTAACAATGTAAAATATAATTTTAGAGCTGATTTTAACAAAGAATTTAAAGATTTTATTATAAAAAAAGATTTAAATATTTTTTAGGTTTTTCAAAAATATTTTTTTTAATTTTTGACTTACATCCTCAATATGAAACTTACTTTCAACTTGTATAGATGTAACTTTTTTATTATCTAAACCACACGGAACTATTTTTTCATAGTGATTTAAATTGTTACTTATGTTTATAGAGAACCCATGATAAGCAACCCAATTACTTACACGTATTCCTATTGCTGCAATTTTCTTACCCTTAACCCAAATACCAATATTATCTTTATCAGCATAACTCTTAATTTTGTATAATTTCAAGAAATCTATAATACTCAATTCAATCTGTTTTACTAAGTTTTTGATATTCTTCTTCCTTTTATTCAAATTTAAAACAAAATAAACAATTTTTTGTCCAGGAGAGTGCAAGGTTATTTTACCCCCTCTATTAGTTTTGATTATTTTGATTGTTTTGTCTAAAATTTCGTTTTCATTGGATCTTATTCCTCTTGTAAAGATTAACGGGTGCTCAAGTATCCATACTAATTCTTTTCCATGAAATTTTTTGACTAATTCAACTCTTTTTTTAAGAAATGAAAAAGCTGTTTTATATCCTACTAGTTTTTTGCTAATTTTTACCTGTAAAGTCATTTTAGTTTGAATTTTATCACTAGATAAACTAATAGTCTCACAAATAATGTAATAGGAATTTTTATGAGTTTAATAAAGTCTATAGGCAATAAAAAAGTTAACTTGGACTTTGATCAAGACTTCATTACGACTTTCAGCAACAAAATAAATGTTAGTGATCTTCAATCTATCAATCAAACATTAAAAAACTTACATCCTTCAGATGTAGCAAATTTAATTGAAAATTTATCTTATGAAACACGTGTAAAACTAATTGAAATCGAGTCTTTCCATTTTGCTCCTGAAATATTTATAGAATTAAATGAATCTATACAAAGTGAAGTTTTGCAATTACTTTCATTAGATTCTATTTCTAATATTATTAAAAGACTGGAATCAGACGACGCAGTTTCAATTTTAGAAAATTTAGAACTAGATAAAAAGAATTTAATTTTAGAAAAACTACCTCCTAAAGATAGATTTCTTTTAGAAGAAGGACTTAGTTTTCCAGAAGACTCTGCCGCTAGAATTATGCAGCGAGAATTTACAGCTATACCCAGTGACTGGACAGTTGGTCAAACTATTGATTATTTAAGAGAAAGTAAGGACTTACCTCAAGAATTTTTGGAAATATTTATAGTAGATAATGATTTTAAACCAATTGGTATTGTTCCTTCCTCAAGAGTTCTTAGAACAGCAAGAGATTCTAAAATGAATTTAATTATGAGGGAAATGCCCGTTCTAATTTCAGTCGACATGGACAAGGAAGAAGTAGGTCAAGCATTTGAGAGCTATAATTTAGTATCAGCTGGAGTTGTAAATAAAAATAATAAATTAGTAGGAATGATTACTGCAGACGATATCGTTACAGTTGTTCAGGAGGAAGCAGAAGAAGATGTATTGCTACTTGCCGGTGTTGGAAATGAAGAAATAACAGACACCGTATTTGTTAAAACTAAAAGAAGGTTTAATTGGTTGCTTATAAATTTAGCGACAGCTTTACTTGCTTCATGGGTTATAAGTATTTTTGGTGCAGAAATTGAAAAAGTAGTTGCTCTTGCTTTTTTAATGCCAATTGTAGCTTCAATGGGTGGCAATGCAGGTATGCAAACTCTTGCAGTAACTATTAGAGCTATAGCAACCAAAGAATTATCTAGCAGTAATATAAAAAAAATTATAACTAAAGAATTCTTCATTGGTGTTTTAAATGGCATAATTTTTGCAATAATTACTGGCGCAATAGTATTTATTTGGTTTAAACAAATTGATCTTTCAATAATTATTGCTGCATCGATGGTTTTAAACATGATCGTTGCAGGATTATTTGGGATATTAATACCAGTAACTTTAAAAAAAATGAATATAGATCCAGCCCTAGCCTCTAGTGTTTTTGTAACAACTGTAACAGATGTAATTGGATTTTTATCTTTTTTGGGTATTGGTTCATTAGTATTTTTATAGGTTATCAATCAATCTTACATTACCCACGTAATAAGCAATAAAAATATTATAAATTTCATCAATTTTTTTTGGGGACTTAAGTGTTTTTGTATTTATAAATTCTAAATAGTCTATTTTTTTAGCTCCAAGTAAAAGTATTTTATTTAAAATATAAATTTTTTCTTTTTCCAAATTTGCGGGAACAATTTTTTTCTTTATATTTTTTAAGTATTTATAAATTCTTGCTGCAATTTCGATTTGTTGTTTATTTAACAAAATATTTCTAGAAGATAAAGCTATTCCATTTTTTTCCCTTATGGTCGCACACGCTATAACCTTAGTTCGTATTTTTTTTTTATTAATATGTAATTTAATAAGATTTAATTGTTGAAAATCTTTAAAACCTAAATAAATTAAACTAGGTTTAATTGTTTCTATAAAACGATTAACAACATTAACCACTCCTTTAAAATGTCCAGGTTTAAATTTTCCACAAAGTTTTTTGGAGAAACGGTCTAAATACACCGATGAAATTGGCCTGAATGAGTATATGTCTTTATAAGTTGGCAAGTAAAGATACTTAACTTTTGTTTTTTTTAAAATAGCAATGTCTTTCCTTATATTTCTGGGATATTTTTTAAAATCAGAATTCACATTAAATTGTTTGGGATTGACATATATAGAAACTAGAACATTTTTTGAGTCTTTTTTAGCTTTTTTTATTAAACTTAAATGACCTTCATGAATTGAACCCATAGTTGGGATAAAAGCTATATCTTTTTTATTTGAAATTTCATCAGTCAAACTTTTTTTATTTTTAAATATTTTCATTTGTAATAATTGTAATTTAAAAGTAAAAGAAATATATGTTAAAACAAGCAATAATACCATTAGCTGGTATCGGTACCAGACTCTTGCCCCTGTCAAGTATTATACCAAAGGAACTTTTACCAATAAACGGAAAATCTAATTTAGAACATATTCTTGACGAATGTATTGAGGCTGGCATTAAAGAATTTATTCTAATCATATCAAAAAAAAAAGAAAATATAAAAAAATATTTTTTTAATGATCAGTTTTACAAGACTATATTAATTAAAAAAAAAGACAAAAGAATAAACAAAGTATTTAAAAAAATGCAAAAGTATCAAAAAATGATAAAATTTGTTTATCAAAATAATCCAAAAGGCACCGGAGATGCAATTTTAAAATGTAAAAAATATATTAAGGGCTCACATTTCCTGATGCTTTTTCCCGACGATCTGATTATAAAAAAAAATTGCACTAAAGAAATGATTGCGTTGTATAAAAAAACAAAAAACTCAATTATTGCAACAAAAATCGTAAAAAGAGAGGAAGTTTCTAGATATGGTATTCTTTCATTAAAAAATAAAAAAAAAAACTATTTCACAATTAATGACGTTGTAGAAAAACCTAGCACAAAAAATACTCCTTCCAATTATGCCATTATTGGACGATATATATTACCAAAAAAAATTATGCTTAAATTAAAAAATTTAAAACCAGGCTTAGGGAATGAAATCCATATAACAGATGCAATTAAACAATTAATTAAAAATGGTGAAAAGTTTTATGGTAACATATTCAAGGGAAAATATTTAGATTGCGGCACTTTAGATGGTTACATTAATTCTGGGTACCAGATGTCAAAAGAAAAAAAAAAATGAAATTGTGCATGATTGGAACAGGATATGTTGGTCTCGTGAGCGGAACTTGTTTTGCCGATATAGGACATACTGTTTATTGTTTAGATAAAAATGTAAATATAATTAAAAAATTAAATTTAGGAAAATCTACAATTCATGAACCAGGCTTAAGCGAACTAATAAAAGAAAATCTTAGAGCAAAGAGATTATTTTTTACAACCAATGTTTCTGAAGCTTTTAATAAAGCAGATATTATTTTTATATGTGTTGGTACACCAAATAAAAAAAATTCATTATCTGTTGATTTAACTTCTGTAATTAAAGTAGCAAAAGAAATATCAAAACTTTCAAAAAAAAAAAAAATTATTGTAACTAAGTCAACTGTTCCAGTTGGTACAGGCGATCAACTTGAAAAAATTTTAAACAATATAAAAAAATTTATAGTTATTTCAAATCCAGAGTTTTTAAGAGAAGGCGAGGCTGTAAGAGATTTTAAATATCCCGATAGAATAGTTGTTGGTTCTAACGATAGCAGCTCATTTAAGTTAATGAAAAAACTATATTTACCCTTAATTAATAAAGGTGCAAAATATTTTATGACCAATAGGAGAGGGGCTGAATTAATTAAATATGCATCTAACGCATTTCTTGCAACAAAAATAACTTTTATCAATGAAATTGCTAATCTATGTGAAAAAACTGGAATTAATGTTGAGGATATCTCATTAGGTATGGGAAGTGATGTGAGGATAGGAAGTCGCTTTTTAAGAGCTGGTCCAGCTTATGGTGGCTCATGTTTTCCTAAGGATACAATGGGCTTAGTTTCAATTGGTGATAAAGTAAGTGTAGATCTTTCTTTAGTTCGTGCAGTAATAAAATCTAATAAAAAAAGAAAAATTTTACTTTTAGAAAAAGTAAATGATATTCTTGATAAAAAAATTTCAAATAAAAAAATTGTTTTTCTAGGTGTAACTTTTAAACCAAATACTGATGATATGAGAGATTCTTCTAGTTTGTCGATGATACCTTACCTAGAAAAGAAAGGTGCAAAGATTACTTATTACGACCCCACTGGTGAAAAAAAAGAATTTAAAAATCTTAAAAATTGTAAATATTCTGATCATATCAGTATTGCCTGTAAGAATGCTGATCTTATAATCTTACACACTGAATGGGACGAGTTTAAATCTCTTGATTTTAACAATTTGGTAAAAAATAAAAATTTTAAATTATATGATTTAAGAAACTTATATAGTTATGATGAAATGAAAAAAAAGAAAATTAAATACTTTTCTATTGGCAGACCAAATTTTTAATTCAATTCAAATATAGATTCGATTTCTACAGCTGCGCCTAGTGGTAATGAATTAACACTAACAGCAGCTCTTGAATGTTTGCCAGTATCCTCAAATATTTTTACTATCAGTTCAGAAGCACCATTTATAATCTTAGGTTGATCAATAAAATCATTGGTAGAATTTACAAAACCGGTTATTTTTATACAACTTTTTACTTCATTGAAATCATTATTACATGCTAACTTTAATTGAGATAAAATATTCATAGTACATACACAAGCTGCTTCTTGACCCTGTTCTATGGTTAAATCTAGACCAACCTTACCTTTAATGAGCTCTCCATTTGATCTTAGAGATATTTGACCAGATATAAAAACTAGTTTATTTGATTTTCGGTAAGCAACATATGAACCAACTGGATTTGGGGCAGTGGGTAATATTATATCTAATTTTTTTAAATTGTCTTCAATATTCATTATTTTGTAGTAGGCGCCGGTTTTATTGCTTTTCCAATATTCTTTAATCCATTTAATGGGTTTGGAAATTTAACTTTCTTTTTTCCCGATAAAATACTGGTTAATTTTGATTCTGTATTTAATTTAAAAGCTCCATTTTTCCCTGTTAAACATTTTATGTACTCAGCAGAATCTTTTCCTATTGTTTTAAAACCAGGCAAGTCTCTACATTTCACTGGTTCAGCACTTACGTAAGTAGAGGTTGTAAGTATAACCAAAGATATTAATAATATTTTTTTCATTTGTTTTTATTTCCTATTTATTGAATTTAATTTTCTTATTTTTATCATACTTTACTTTTTTTTCTATTAATATTAACGCATCTTTCATAGTTATTTTACCTATATCTTTTTCGTTATTTATTGTTGCATTTAAAGACTTATATTTTACATAAGGGCCGTATTGCCCCTTCATAATTCTTACAGGTTTTTTATCATCAGGATGTTCTCCTAGATCTTTTATTATTGACGCTGATATTCTTCCAGGCTTTGCTTTTTCAATCAATGTAACAGCTCTATTTATTTTCATAGAAAATATTTCTTCAACATTTTCAATTCGTGCTGACTTATTATCAGATTTCAAGTATGGACCAAATCTTCCAGAATTTAGAATTATATCTTCGCCCGTGTCAGGGTTTTGCCCTAGAATTTTAGGCAATGAACATAAAAATTTTGCTTGTTTTAAATCTACACCATTAATATCTATACCCTTAGGTATAGATACATTTTTTAAATTATTTTCTTCTTTTGTTTTACTTCTATTTTTCTTTTTTGGATATTTTACTGAAGATTCAAATTCTTTTTTATATTGTAAATAAGGGCCAAATCTTCCATTTTTTAAATAAATATTTTCTCCAAATTCATTTTGCCCTATCAGTTTTGGTTCTACTAAATCATGCTCCGCTACTTTTTTTGTTTTTGACAAAGGTCTAGTAAATTTGCATACAGGATAACTTGAACAACCTATAAATGCGCCTCCTTTGAAACTATTTTTTAAACTTAATTCACCCTTTAAACATAATTTACATTTACGATCAACTATACCATCTTCATTTTTTTCAAAAATTAAATTCCCCAGACTATCATTTAACAAGTCTAAGACTTCACGAGTTCCTTTTTCTTTTACAGAATTTATATTTATAAAAAAATCTTTCCAGAAATTCTCTAAAACTTTAATCCATTCAATTTTACCACTTGTAATTTCATCTAATTGATTTTCTAAATTAGCAGTAAAATTATAATCTACATATTTAGTGAATAATTTTTCTAAGAATGCTGATATTAATTTTCCTCTATCGGTTGGATTAAATCTTTTATTAATCAACTTTACGTAGCCTCGTGATGATAAAACTGTGATAATATTAGCATAAGTTGATGGTCTACCTATACTTAATTCTTCCATTTTTTTTACCAAACTAGCTTCTGAATATCTTGCCGGTGGTTCAGTATAATGCTGTTCTTCATTTAATTTTAAAATAGCAACATCATCACCTACGTTACAGATAGGAAGAACATTTTTAATATCGTCATCATTTCCTTGATCTTCGTATACTTTTAAAAATCCATCAAAATTTAAAACTGACCCATTAGCTCTAAAATAAATTTTTTCATTTTCTGATGAAATTAAGATGCTACTCCTATTAAACTCTGCTGGTTCCATTTGCGATGATAGCGCTCTAGTCCAGATTAATTCATAAAGTTTAAGTTGATCTGCGTTAATATATTTTGCTACATCACTCGGTTTTCTTTTAATTTCCGTAGGTCTAATAGCTTCATGTGCTTCCTGAGCATTTTTTGCTTTTTTACCCTCATATGTGTTTGGTTTTTCTGGTATGTATTTCTTACCATAATCCTTTGTAATTAAATTACGAAATTCAGCAATAGCTTCTTTAGACAAATGTGTACCATCAGTTCTCATATAAGTTATAAGGCCAGTGGTTTCACCCTCAATTTCTATTCCTTGATAAAGTCCTTGTGCTATTTGCATAGTTCTTGAAGCTCCAAATCCAAATTTTCCAGAAGCAGTTTGTTGAAGTGTGGATGTCGTAAAAGGTGCTAAAGGATTTCTCTTAAAAATTTTTGAATTAATATCTTTAATTTTATACTTAGATTCATTAATTATATCTAAGATTTTTTTAATTTCTGTTTCACTTCTAAATGAAAACTTCTCAATTTTTACTCCATTAAAAAAACTTAATTTAGAAAAAATATTTTCATTTTTTAAGTTTTTAAAAACTGATGTTAAAGTCCAATATTCTTCAGGTTTAAATAATTCAATTAGATGTTCTCTTTCGGTAATTAATTTTAAGGCTACAGACTGAACTCTTCCTGCTGATTTTGAACCTGGAAGTTTAGTCCATAAAATAGGAGAAATATTAAAACCAACAAGGTAATCCAAAGCTCTTCTTGCCAGATAAGCCTCAACTAACATTACCTCAATATGTCTAGGGTTATTGATTGCTTTTAGAATTGCATTTTTTGTAATTTCATTAAAAACAACGCGTTCTAAAATTTTATCATTGAGTATTTTTTTTTCAGACAAGCATTCTTTAACGTGCCAAGCAATTGCCTCACCTTCACGATCAGGATCAGTTGCTAATATAATTTTTTTAGAATTTTTAGCTGTATTAATAATTTCTTTTAAATGTTTCTTAGAAAAAGAGTCTATTTCCCACAACATTTTAAATTTATTTTCAGGATCGACAGAGCCATTTTTAGATGGCAGATCTCTTATGTGTCCATAAGTAGCTAGTACTAGATAATCTTTTCCAAGATATTTATTTATTGTTTTTGCTTTTGCAGGGCTCTCTACAATAACTAGATTCATCTAAATATTTAATTACAAATCTTGGTAGTTTTGTCAAATATAAACAATTTTATTGATAATACTTATAAGAAATTGATTTTATTCTCAGTCTTTTCTTTGATGCGAGATATATTTTCTCTATGGGTATACAGAATAATAACAAAAACTATAAAAAAAAAAAGACTCATATTAAAATTATCCAAAGTAGTTGAATATAAAAAAATTACTAATGATGAGAGCATTGATGAAAGAGATGAGTACTTTGAAAGAAATAAAACTATACTCCAGGTAATTAAAAAAATAAATCCAAAATTGACAGAATAGGCAAAAAGAATACCAAGATACACTGCAATTCCTTTTCCACCATTAAACTTTAACCAGATAGGAAAAATATGACCTAGAAAACATAAAAGAGCTGAAAAGTATATATATTCTGGAAAAAAATTTAGTGTGATTGTAATTGCAAAATAAGCTTTCAAGCTATCTAACACTAGTGTGGATATACCTAAAGTTTTTTTCCCAGTTCTCAAGACATTCGTTGCCCCAATATTTCCAGACCCAACCTCCCTAATGTCTTTTTTAAGAAAAATTTTTGTTAGGATTAAACCAAAGGGTATAGAGCCTAATATGTATGAATAGATTGTTATGTATAATAATTCTAAATTCATTAAGATTTAAAAGCTAGCTCTCCCTTTAGAAAAGTCATAAGAACTTTTCCCTGAATTTTCCTTCCTTCTACTGCTGTATTTTTAGATTTAGATTTAAGTAAATCTGCTTTTATAACCCATGGTTTATCAATATCAAAAACACACATATCTGCATCTGATCCTATTTTTAAAGTACCTTTATCTATTTTCAAAATGTTAGCAGGATTGACGGTCAATGCTCGAATTATTTTTTCTAGTGATAGTGATTCATTGTGATACATTTCAAGAGCTAATGGAAACAATGTTTCTATACCAATAGAACCAGTTGCTGCCTGCGCAAAAGGAAGTCTTTTCCCTTCTTCATCTTCAGGAGTATGGTCTGAGACTATAACATCAATTAAACCTGATTTTACTCCTTGCACTAAAGCCAATCTATCCTCTTCAAGTCTCAAAGGAGGAGATACTTTTAAAAAAGTTTTAAAGTCTCCAATGTCATTTTCATTTAATGATAGATTATTAATAGAAACACCAACACTAAAATTTAATCCATTTTCTTTATTTCTTTTAATTACTTCTAAAGATTCTTTCGAAGAGATTTGATTTATGTGATATCTGCATGAAAACTCATTTAGTAATGAAAGATCTCTTTCTATAATTATTTTTTCGGCTATATAAGATATTCCTTCAAGCCCAAGTCGCGTCGATACCTCCCCTTCATTAATACATGCATTTTTGGATAACTCATAATCTTCAGCGTGTTGCATGATTAAGACTCCAATATCTGAAGCATAGTCCATTATTTTAGACATTGTTTTAGTATTTTGAACTGCTTTAACAACATCTGTAAATCCAATTATTCCTTTAGCAGAAAGTAATCCAAACTCTGTCATTTGTTTTCCTTCTAGCTCCCTTGTTAATGTTGCTGAAGGAAATAAGTTAACGGATGCTTTGTCCCTTCCTCTCCTGATTATAAAATCTACCATTGAAACATTGTCAATTAGAGGCTTAGTATTAGGCATTGTAACTATAGAAGTAACACCTCCAGCTAAAGCTGCGTTACTTAATGTTCTAAAGTTTTCTTTGTATTCATACCCAGGTTCACCAACAAATGCTTTCATGTCAACAATACCAGGTATTAATATATTATTTTTAAGATCAATTACTTCTGCCGAGGTGGAGGCGTCTGATTTTTTGACATTCTTACCAATAGATTTAATTTTTCCATTATCATCAACAACAACAGAGCCTTTTTCATCCATTTTTTGAGAAGGGTCTATAATTCGCACGTTAGTTAAAAATTTTTCAGTCATTTATTTTTTACAATATATTTTTAAACAGGCCATTCGTACTGCAACTCCTAATTCTACCTGTTCTTTAACAAGACTTACATTTATGTCATCTGCAAGTTTGGTGTCTATTTCAACTCCTCTGTTCATAGGACCTGGGTGCATTATCAAAGCTTCTTTACTCGCAAATTTTAATTTTTCTAGTGTAAGACCAAAAAATTCGTAATATTCTCTTTTCGATGGTAAAAAAGATCCCTGCATACGTTCATTTTGAAGACGTAACATCATCACAATGTCACAGCCATCTAATCCTTTCTTCATATCAGTAAAACTTTTAACACCAAGTCTTTCAATTGATTTTGGCATCAATGTTTTTGGTGCGATGACATTTACTTCAGCGCCCAACATATTCATTAAATAAATATTAGATCTCGCAACACGTGAGTGAAGTATGTCACCACAGATTGCAATTTTTAAACCTTCAATCTTACCTTTTCTATTAATAATCGTTAGAGCATCAAGTAATGCTTGAGTAGGGTGCTCTCTTCTTCCGTCACCTGCATTAATAACAGTACAGTTAACTTTTTGAGAAAGAAGATTTGGTGCACCTGAATCTTGATGTCTAATTACTATTATGTCAGGGTGCATTGCATTTAAAGTCATTGCTGTGTCAATTAAAGTTTCTCCCTTTTTAAGTGCAGAATTTGAAACATTCATAGTCATCACATCTGCGCCCAATCTTTTTCCTGCTAAATCAAAAGAACTTTGAGTTCTTGTTGATGGTTCAAAAAATAGATTAATTTGAGTTTTACCTCTTAATACGTCTAATTTTTTTGAAGCACTTCTATTAAGCTTAATAAAAGTTTTTGCCTCAGCAAGAATATTTTTTGCTTCTTGAATCGACAGGTTTTGAATACCTAAAAGATGTTTGGGCTGGTCTTTAATAGCTAACGTATTTTTTTTAACTGCCATTAAAATCAACTCTATAGGCCTTTTGTATTATGAGATCAAGCAATTTCTCGCTTTAAGTAATCTAAAGCCCCTTGAAGAATAAAAGCTGCTGAATTTTCATCTAGTTTGATAATTTTTTTACTTGTATTAACGTTTAAATCATTAGATAGATTGAAAGCACCTCTGCTAGAAAGCCTTTCGTCCCACATAGTGATAGGTATAGAAATATTTTTTGATAGGTTTATAGCAAGATCTTTAGCTGATTGTGACGATTGACTTGGAGAACCATCCATATTTATTGGATACCCAATTATAATACCTTTTATATCGTTTTCAGAAATAATTTTATTTATTTGTTCCAAGAAGTTAGAAAAATTATTTTTAATTATCGTCGTGTAAGGTGTTGCTATAATTTTATTTTCATCACATATAGCTATACCAACACGTTTCTTTCCAGGATCAATACCTAATAATCTTGATTTTTTATCAATTTTTTTTCCAAATTCTTCAATATCGAGCATGATTATGTTATAACTTATGTTAATAGTTTCCTATAATTAACATAGATTACAAATGTCCATAGATAAAGACAAAATTAAACACACTGCCAAACTAGCTAGAATATCTCTAGATGAAAATAAAATAGAGAGTTTATCCAAAGATTTATCCAATATATTTAATTTTATTGAAAAATTGAGCAAAATTAAAACAGACAATGTTAAGCCTATAACCTCAATTCTAGACCACAGCTTAAGAACCAGAAAAGACAAAGTTACAGACGGAGGAATTAGAGATAAAATTTTAGAAAACTCACCCAATAAAAATGAAGAATTTTTTATTGTCCCAAAAGTAATAGAATAGATGTCAGAAATAACCAACAAGAGTTTGACTGAAATAGTTGATTTAATTAAAAAAAAAGAAATTAAATCTGAAGAAGTGACTAACGCTTATATTGGTAATATAAAAAAAGGGAAAAAACTTAATTCATTTATTACAGAATCTTTTGACAACGCGCTAGTAAAGTCAAAAAATTTTGATGCAAAGCCTAATTATAAAACATTACTACCTGGCGTACCTTTAGCTGTAAAAGATTTATTTTGTACAAATGGCGTTAGAACAACAGCAGGTAGTAAAATGCTTGAAAACTTCGTGCCTACCTATGAATCAACAATAACAAATAACCTATGGTTAGAAGGTGCTTTTCTTTTAGGTAAATTGAATTGTGATGAATACGCCATGGGTTCTTCAAATGAAACAAGTTTTTTTGGAAACGTTATAAACCCTGTTAAAGAGAACACAGTGCCTGGTGGTTCGTCTGGGGGGTCTGCAAGTGCACTAGCTGCCGATCTTACGCCAGCTACAATTGGAACTGATACCGGTGGTTCCATTAGACAACCAGCTTCATTTACGGGTACTGTCGGTTTAAAGCCGACTTACGGATTGTGTTCAAGATGGGGGATCGTTGCCTTTGCTTCTTCTTTAGATCAGGCAGGCCCAATGACAAAAACTGTTTCAGATTGTGCTTTGATGCTTGAGGCAATGTCAGGATTTGATCCAAAGGACTCAACTTCAATAGACAGAAAAAAAGAAAACTATTTAAAAAAATTAACACAAAATATTAAAGGTTTAAAAATTGGCATACCAAAAGAATATAGGGTTGGCGGAATGCCAAATGAAATTGAAGAACTTTGGGAAAAGGGCAAAAACATACTCAAAGAAGAGGGGGCAGAAATAATTGATATTTCGTTACCTCATACGGAGTATGCCTTACCAACTTACTATATAGTTGCCCCCGCAGAAGCTTCTTCAAATTTAGCAAGATACGATGGAGTTAAATATGGTTTTAGATCGTCTAAAGGTTCTAATCTTATAGAAATGTACGAAAACACTAGATCCGAAGGATTTGGAGATGAAGTTAAAAGAAGAATTTTAATTGGAACTTATGTTTTGTCTTCTGGCTATTACGATGCTTATTATATTAAAGCACAAAAAGTAAGACAGTTGATAAAAAGTGATTTTGATAACGCATTTACTAAAGTTGATGCGATATTAACTCCATCCACTCCAAGCGCAGCTTTTAAAATTGGTGAAAAAAAAGACGATCCTATTTCAATGTATTTAAATGATATTTTTACAGTGCCCGCAAATTTAGCTGGAATACCTGCGATATCAGTTCCTGTAGGCCATGATAAAAATAATTTACCATTAGGCCTGCAGTTAATTGGAAGACCCCTTGGCGAACAAACTTTACTAAATTTAGCTTTTTCCATGGAAAGTAAAAGTAATTTTAAACAAGTTATTAAAAAATGGTGGGAAAAATAGTTAATGAGCGAAGATAAATCAAAATTTTTAATCAATGGTTTGCAAGGAAAATGGGAAGTAGTTATTGGATTAGAAGTTCATGCTCAAGTATCTTCTAAGTCAAAATTATTTTCAGGATCATCAACTATGTTTGGAGCCGACCCAAATACACAAGTAAGTTTAGTAGACTCTGCATTTCCTGGAATGTTACCTGTGATTAATGAATACTGTGTTGAACAAGCGGTAAAAACAGGACTTGGGATAAATGCCCAGATCAATTCTCATTCTGTTTTTGACAGAAAAAACTATTTTTATGCTGATTTACCTCAAGGTTATCAAATATCCCAATTTAAAAACCCCATTGTTGGTGAAGGAGAAATAATATTAGATTTAAAAACTGGTACCAAAAAAATTGGCATTGAAAGACTACACTTAGAACAAGATGCAGGAAAAAGTATTCACGATCTTGATCCAAGCAATACTTTTGTAGATCTTAATAGATCAGGTATTGCATTAATGGAAATTGTTAGCAAACCAGATTTAAGATCTCCGGATGAAGTTAATGCTTATGTAAAAAAACTAAGATCAATTATGAGATATCTCGGAACATGTGATGGCAATATGCAAGAAGGGTCTTTAAGAGCTGACGTAAATGTTTCAGTAAGAAAAGAAGGAGATAAAAAACTAGGAACTAGATGTGAAATAAAAAATGTCAATTCTATTAAGTTTATGCAAATGGCTATTGAATATGAGGCTAAAAGACAGGTAGAACTTTTAGAATCTGGAAAGTTTATTGTCCAAGAAACAAGACTGTTTGATACTAAAAAAAATGAAACTAGATCTATGAGATCTAAAGAAGATGCACATGATTATAGATATTTTCCCGATCCAGACTTACTACCTCTAAACTTAGACAAAGGTTTAATTGAAAAAATTAAAAAAAATTTACCAGAACTCCCAGACCAAAAAAAAGAACGTTTTATAAAAAATTATTCTCTAACTCCTTACGAAGCCAACATTTTAGTTTCAGAAAAAGAAGTTGCAGATTTTTTTGAAGAAGTGATTAAAACCGCCGATATAAAATTATCAATTAACTGGATAATTGGAGATTTATTTGCATCGCTAAATGAAAAAAATATACCTATATCAGAATCACCAATCAAAGCTAAGGAAATGGCCATTCTTTTAAATTCCATTTCATCAGGTTTAATTTCTGGCAGAGCAGCAAAAGAAGTATTTGAAGTTATGAAAGACACAGGTGGTAATCCTGTTAAAATAATTGAAAAAGAGGGTTTAAAACAAAAAAGTGATCCTAAAGAATTAGAAACCTTAATTGATAAAATTTTACAAGAAAATAAAGATAAAGTATCTCAATATAAATCAGGTAAAGATAAGTTATTTGGATTCTTTGTTGGCCAAGCAATGAAAATTTCTGGTGGAACTGCAAACCCACAGTTAGTCAACGATATACTTAAAGCTAAACTTAAGTAATTTAAAAAATTAAAAAGTTAGGTTCAATTTGCTCATAATAAGTAGTTTATATTGAGATATAATTAACTATGGAAGATAAAAAATATATTAAAACTTTTAAATTATTGCTGCCTTACCTGTGGCCAAAAGAAAGAAATGATTTAAAAATAAGAGTTAGTTTTGCTGTTGTAGCTTTAGTTTTGGCTAAAATAGCAAGTGTGACTACACCTTTGTTTTTAGGTAAAGCTGTTAATTCATTAACCGAACTAAGTACGGGTATTAATTTATATATGTTAGTTCCTGTTGTTTTAATAGTTGGTTATGGAGTAGCAAGAATAATAGCTTTTACATTTGTCGAGATTAGAGACGCTTTATTTTCAAAAGTATCTCAACATTCCATCAGACAAATATCACTAACTATGTTCAAACATTTGCACAATCTTTCTCTTCAATTTCACCTAAACAGGCAAACAGGAGGATTAGCTAAATATATAGACAGAGGAACCAAGGGAATAGATTTTCTTTTAAGATATGTATTGTTCAATATTGTGCCTACTTTTTTTGAAGTTTTTTTAGTTTCTGGAATTTTATTTTATTTATATGGACCTTGGTACGCCGTAATAACATTAGCAACTATTGGTTTTTATTCTTACCTAACCTTTCAAATAACAGAATGGAGAAATATATTCAGAAAAAGAATGAATAAAGCTGATAACGACGTAAGCACAAAGATGATTGATAGTTTATTAAATTTTGAGACAGTAAAATATTTCAACAATGAATCTTTTGAATCTATTAGACTTGATAAATCTTTAGAAGAGTATGAGTTAGCCGCTAATCAGAGCAGGCACTCATTGTCATTATTAAATATAGCTCAAACTTTCATTATAATGTTTGGTATAACGATCATGCTAGTGATGTCCGCATACGGTATTAAAAATGGAGATATCGATGTTGGAGGCTTTGTTGTAATTAACGCTTATATGCTGCAACTATACCAGCCATTAAATTGGCTAGGTTCTGTTTATAGAGAAATTAGACAAGCATTAACTGATATGGAAAACATGTTTAGTTTACTTGAGGTTCCTGCAGCATCTCAATTGAACTTAGAAGACTTACCTAGAGACAACGTTACAGAGATCAGATTTAAAGATGTGAGTTTTGATTATGATGTAAGAAGAACAATTATAAAGAATATTACATTTACCGTCCCTAATGGAAAAAAAGTTGCTATTGTGGGTCCAACTGGAGCCGGCAAATCAACAATAAGTAGATTATTGTTTAAATTTTACAGTCCAAAAGATGGAAACATCTTTATAAATGAGACAAATATAAATAAAATCTCGCAGGAATCTTTAAGAAAAATAATAGGTGTAGTGCCACAAGATACAGTTTTGTTTAACGATACAATTTACTATAACATTGCCTACGGTAATACCGAAGCCACTAAAGAAGAAGTTGTTAGCGCTGCTAAAAATGCTGATATTCATAATTTTATTTCAATTCTACCTGATGGGTATGAAACTATAGTTGGAGAAAGAGGGTTGAAATTATCTGGAGGAGAAAAACAAAGAGTAGCTATCGCAAGAACAATTTTAAAAAATCCAA